>OWHX01000922.1_pt1 | contig 14029 bp, 8 predicted proteins | sample 1732801 | NCBI WGS metagenome assembly OWHX01 (sample SAMN05065755, study PRJEB22554) | human gut metagenome | biome: ENVO:2100002; feature: ENVO:00000062; material: ENVO:00002003 | host: Homo sapiens | place: USA
CCCACAAAGTAGACACGCAGATACAATACTGCTTCTTCCAATATATCGGCAGGGGTCTGTAATCCGCTCATCATGAAATGGGAAAAGCAAAAACCAAAGACACCAAGGACAACGCTTAAGATCAAAAAGCTGATCAGGGACGTTGACACAATGGTTTTCATTCTACCATAATTTTTTGCACCAAAACAGCGGCTTACAAGCACGCCTGCGCCCACACCAGCACCAAGCGCCACACAAATAAAAACATTGGTCAGTGCAGCACAAGCGCCAACAGCCGCAAGTGCCGAGGAGCCAACAAATTGACCAACGATTATGGAATCGGCCATATTGTATACTTGTTGAAAAAAGCTGCCAAGGATCATCGGCATCGCAAAAACAGTCAGCGCTTTAAGGGGTGGATCTGTAATCAAATATTCATCTTTCGACACGATTATATTCCTTCCCAAAATCTTTTATCGCAAATTTTATCGCAAGTCAAGAAATCAGTGCAGCATTCAAACGGCATCTTTGCGATATGCAATTCACCGCTGCTGCATTAAAAAGTTGAATTGCTATCAGTTGAAGCGTTAAGTCTCCACACCCTCGAACTGGCTGTTGTAGAGCTTGGCGTAGAAGCCGCCCTGCGCCAGCAGGGTATCGTGGTCGCCCTGCTCCACGATGCGGCCGTCTTTCATCACGAGGATGACGTCGGCCTCCCGGATGGTGGAAAGGCGGTGTGCCACGATGAAGCTGGTGCGGCCCTGCATCATCCGGGCAAAGGCTGCCTGGATACGCACCTCGGTGCGGGTGTCGATGGAGGAAGTGGCCTCGTCCAGAATCAGCATCGGGGGCAGACAGAGCATCACGCGGGCGATGCAGAGCAGCTGCTTCTGGCCTTGGCTGATGTTGCCGCCGTCCTCGGCGATGACGGTGTCGTAGCCCTCGGGCAGGCGGCGGATGAAGCTGTCGGCATGGGCTGCCTTGGCCGCAGCCACCACCTCGTCGAGGGAGGCGTCCGGCTTGCCGTAGGCGATGTTCTCCCGCACGGTGCCGGCCCGGAGCCAGGTATCCTGCAACACCATGCCGTAGCTGCCGCGCAGGGAGGCGCGGGTCACGTCCCGGATGTCGGTGCCGGAGACTTTGATGGAGCCGCCGTTGACATCATAGAACCGCATGAGCAGGTTGATGAGGGTGGTCTTGCCGCAGCCGGTGGGGCCGACGATGGCGATGCGCTGGCCGGGCTTGACGTCCAGAGACAGGCCCTCGATGAGCGGGCGGTCGGGCAGATAGCGGAAAGAGACGTCCTCGATCTGGACGTGGCCGTCCGGCACGAGCTTTGCGGCGTTCTCCGCTTCGGGGGTCTGGTCTTCGGCGTCCAGCAGCTCGAACACGCGGGCTGCGCAGGCCAGAGCGTTCTGCAGCTCGGTCACGACACCGGAAATTTCGTTGAAGGGCTTGGTGTACTGGTTGGCATAGTTCAGGAAGATGCTCAGCTGGCCGATGGTGATGCCTCCGGCTACGGCATAGATCGCGCCCACGAGGCCGACGCCTGCGTAGACGATGTTGTTGACGAAGCGGGTGGCGGGGTTGGTCATGCTGGAGAAGAAGATGGCCTTCAGGCTCACGTCCTGCAGGCGGCCATTCACCTCGTCAAAAGCCTCGAGGCTCTGGGCTTCGTGGCCGAAGGCCTGCACGACCTTCTGACCCTCTATCATCTCGTTGACAAGGGCAGTCTGCTCGCCGCGCACGGTGCTCTGGCTTTGGAAATACTTGTAGCTGCGCTTTGCGAGAAAGCTGGCGACAACGAGGCTCAGCGGGGTGATGCAGACCACCACCAGCGTGATGGGGACGTTCTGCTGCAGCATGAAGAGCAGGGTGCCGAGGATGGTCAGCACACCCGAGAACAGCTGGGTGAAGCCCATCAGCAGGCCGTCGGCGAAGGTATCCACATCGGCCACCATCCGGCTCACGATGTCGCCGGAAGGATGGCTGTCGAGGTAAGAGAGGGGAAGGGTCTGGATCTTCCGCATGGCGGCGTTGCGCAGGTCACGGCTGACTGCGAAGGTGATGCGGTTGTTGCAGACGCTCAGCAGCCACTGCGCAAAGGCGGCGACAACCGCCACCACGATGATCTCGTAGATGATGCGCAGCACGCCCGCGAAGTCCACGGCACCTTTGCCCAGCATCATGTCGATGGCGCTGCCGCAGAGGATGGGGATATACAGCTGGGCCGCCACGCTCACAGCGGCCACGATGAGGCTGCACACCACGAAGAAGCCGTAGGGCTTGATCTTCTGCAGCACCCGGGTCATGGTGGCCTTCTGCTGTTCAGGGGTCAGCTTGCTTTTTGCTTTTGCACTCATTTCTGCGCATCCCCTTTCTTGAACTGGCTCTCGTAAATCTCCTTGTAGACCGGGCAGCTTTCCAGCAGCTCGGCGTGACGGCCAAGGCCCACCATGCGGCCATCGTCCAGCACGATGATCTGGTCGGCGTGCTGCAGGCTGGCGGCGCGCTGGCTGACGATGAAGACGGTCAGATCGCCCGGCAGAGCGGCCAGAGCCTTGCGCAGGGCCGCGTCGGTGGCGTAGTCCAGTGCGCTGGCGCTGTCGTCGAGGATGAGGATGTCCGGCTTGCCTACGAGGGCGCGGGCGATGGTCAGACGCTGTTTCTGACCGCCGGAGAGGTTGCGTCCGCCCTGCTCCACCGGCTCGTCGAGGCCGAGGGGCTTGGCTTTCACGAACTCCGCAGCCTGTGCCGTTTCCAGCGCAGCCCAGAGGTCGGCGTCGGAGGCATTCTGGCTGCCCCAGAGCAGGTTGGAGCGGATGGTGCCGCCGAAGAGCTGGGCCTTCTGCATGACCACGGCCACCTTGCCGCGCAGGTCGGCGCGGGGGTACTGCCGGACCGGTTGGCCCATGATCTCCACACTGCCCTCGGTGGCGTCGTAGAAGCGGGGGATGAGGCTGATGAGGCTGGATTTGCCGCTGCCGGTGCCGCCGATGACGCCGATGGTCTGGCCGCGCTTGGCGGTGAAATTGATGTCAGAGAGGCTGGGTGCGCCTGCGCCCTTGTAGGTCAGGCTCACATGGTCGAAACGGACGGCGTCGCCGGCCTTTTCCGCCGGAACATTGCCGGTGAGCTCAGCCGGGAACTCCATGCCGGGCTTTGTGTCCAGAACCGCCTGCACACGGCCTGCACAGGCCAGAGCCTTGCTCACCTGAACGATGAGGTTGGCCAGCTTGACCAGCTCGACCAGGATCTGGTTCATATAGTTGACCAGCGCAATGACGTCGCCGGAGGCCATGCCGCTGATGTTGATCTCGATGCTGCCTACATACAGCAGCGCCACGATGGCAAGGTTGATGATAACGTAGGTCAGCGGGTTCATCAGGGCGGAGATGTGGCCCACGTGGAGCTGCATTTGGGTCAGCAGCTCATTGGCGTCCTCGAAGCGGTCCACCTCGCTCTTTTCCTTGTCGAAGGCGCGGACGACGCGCACGCCGGTCAGGTTCTCGCGGGTGAGGCCCAGAACCCGGTCGAGGCGGGTCTGCACCGACTTATACAGCGGCCGGGTGACGACCATGACGCCGAAGACCACGACGCTCAGCAGCGGGATAGCCACCACGAAGATGAGGGCGGCGCGGAAGTTGACCGTAAAGGCCATGATCATGGCGCCGAACACCACGAAGGGGCTGCGCAGGAACAGACGGAGGAAGAGGTTCAATCCGCTCTGCACCTGATTGACGTCGCTGGTCATCCGGGTGATGAGGGTGCTGGTGCCCATGGTGTCCATCTCGGAAAAGCTCAGCGTCTGGATGTGCTCAAACAGCGCATGACGCAGACCGGTGGAATAACCCACGGCGGCTTTGGCCGAGAAGTATTGGGCCGTCAGGCTGCACGCGAGGCCGACGATAGCCAGAAGCAGCAGGATGCCGCACCGCACGAGGATGTAGTGGAAATCGTGGGCCGCGATACCCACGTTGACGATGTCGGCCATCACAAGCGGCACGAACAGGTCAAACGTAGCTTCCAGCATCTTGAAAAGCGGTGCAAGCACGCTCTCGCGCTTGTAGTCGCTGAGATAGCGAAGCATTTTGTTCAAGGCTCGATACTCCCTTTCTTTAATTTCTTTAATACATTTAGTCGAGACGCTCCTTATTATAACGCACTCCCAGCAGGAATGCTATGTTTTTGCCGAAGAAAACCGGCTCTGGAAGCAGATTTCGGCTCCGGAGATTGAGAAAACCGGAAAATCCTGCTATACTGGAAAGGAATCTCAACGGAAAGAATGGTGGATGCAATGGCAAAAGATGGTGCGGCACGGCTGCGGCTGCGCCCGGTGGGCGCGGCAGACCGCAAAAAGCTGCCGGAATACGGGCCGCTGGGTACGGGCTGTCCGGCGATAGAGCGGGCTGTGGCAGCGCTCTATAAGGGCCAGAACGAGGAGAGCTTCTGGGCGCTGATGAACGCCATCAACTATGCCCTCGAGCTGGACACCAGGGTCCTGGTGCCGCTGGAAGCTGCGTCCGACCAGCCGGACGGGGCGGCCCCGTGGGCGGAGCATCCTGTCCCGGCGGAGAAAGCAAAGGACCTGCAGCCCTGGACCCTGCGCACCCAGAAGGGCCGGTGCTACCTGCCGGTGTTCACTTCCGTGAAGATGGCAGAGGCCGATAAAGGCACAGCCAGCCGCCCCATGGCGGAACGGCTTCTGGCTTCCGCCATGCAGATGGCGCTGGACTCGGACAACATCGACGGCGTGGTCATCGACCCGTGGACCAGCTCTGCCACGCTGGACTGCTCGCTTTTGAACGGTCTGCTCCACGCCAGCCACGACACCGATGAGCCGGGCGAAGCGGAGCTGCGGGCCGGCAACCGTGCCATGGCCGAGGAACGCTGGGACGACGCGATGCATTATTATCAGCTCTCTGCCGAAGAGGGCTGCGCCGAGGGTCTTGCCATGATGGGCGAGATGCTCTACGAGGGCCGGGGCTGCCGCAAGAGCCCTGCACAGGCCCGCAAGTTCTGGAAAAAAGCTGCCGACGCCGGCGATGTGGCCGCATGGGTGGCGCTGGGCGACGATGCCATGGTGCAGGGAAAAGGGGCCGGTGCGGCTCTGCGGGCCTACCGCAAGGCCCAGAAGCTCTGCGCCTCCACCCCCGACATCGCCTATATGCCGCAGGTCTGCCTGCGGGTGGCCCAGTATGAGACCCAGTACATCTCCCGCAAAAAGGCGCTGGCTCAGCTGGCTGAGGCGAAGCAGGGCTTCCTCGTCCGCAAAAAAGAGGGCGACGAGACGGCCCAGAGCTGGCTGGACGAGACGGAGGCCGTCATCCGCCAGCTGCTCGAGAGAGAATGAGCGGAAACACAAAATCTTTACAAATGCTCTAAGAAATCGTCATACGGAACCGATATGATATTGAAGGAAAAATATGCGCGTCGCAAAAACAGAGAGGACGACCAGAATGAGCAAAGTGATCGGTATTGACCTTGGCACCACGAACAGCTGCGTGGCAGTGGTGGAGGGCGGCAAGCCCGTCGTCATCACCAACGCAGAGGGAGAGCGCACCACCCCCAGCGTGGTGGCGTTCACCAAAGACGGCGAGCGTCTGGTGGGCGGCGCAGCAAAGCGCCAGCTTGCCACCAACTCCGGCCGGACGGTGTCCAGCATCAAGCGGCATATGGGCAGCGACTACCGCGTCCACATCGACGGCAAAGACCTGACTCCGCAGGAGATCAGCGCCATGATCCTGACCAAGATACGCCGCGACGCCGAGAGCTATCTGGGTGAGCCGGTGACAGAGGCTGTCATCACTGTCCCCGCTTACTTTGACGACAGCCAGCGCAAGGCCACCCAGGATGCGGGCCGCATCGCGGGCCTGAACGTCCTGCGCATCATCAATGAGCCTACCGCCGCCGCTGTGGCCTACGGCCTTGACAACGAAGCGCCCCAGAAGATCCTGGTCTACGACCTCGGCGGCGGCACCTTCGACGTCTCCATCATCGAGATCGAAGACGGCACCTTTACGGTGCTGGCCACCGGCGGCGATACCCGCCTCGGCGGCGACGATTTCGACCAGCGCATCGTGGAATACGCCGTGGCAGAGTTCAAGAAATCGGACCGCATCGACCTCTCCCGCGACCCCGCCGCCATGGGACGCCTGAAAGAAGAGGCCGAAAAGGCCAAGAAAGAGCTCTCCAGCGCCCTCTCGGCCCAGCTCAATCTGCCCTTCATCGCGGTGGGCAAGGACGGCCCCCACCACCTCGATCTGACCATCTCCCGCCCCCAGTTCGAGATGATGACCGGCGACCTGCTGGCACGGACGGTGGCCCCGGTGCAGAACGCACTGCGGGATGCCGGCATCTCGGCTTCGCAGCTGGGCAAAGTCCTTCTCGTGGGCGGCAGCACCCGGATGCCTGCCGTCGAGCGTCAGGTGAAGGAACTGCTGGGCTGTGAGCCCAGCCACAGCCTCAACCCCGACGAATGCGTGGCCATGGGTGCCGCTGTGCAGGGCGGTCTGCTGCAGGGCGGCGGCAAGCTGGCTGGCGCTTCCGGTGCAGCGGCGCAGGGCCTTGTGCTGATGGACGTCACCCCGCTGACCCTCTCCATCGAGACACTGGGCGGCGTGGCGACCCCCCTCATCACCCGCAACAGCATGATCCCCACCCGCAAGAGCCAGATATTCACCACGGCCCGCCCCATGCAGACCAGTGTGGAGATCAACGTCCTGCAGGGTGAGCGGCATTTCGCCCGCGACAATAAGAGCCTCGGCAAGTTCAAGCTGAACGGCATCCGGGCCAGCTTCTCGTCCAAGCCCCAGATCGAAGTCACCTTTGATATCGATGTCAACGGCGTCGTGAAAGTCTCGGCCAAAGACCTCGGCACCGGCCGGGAGCAGAATATCACCATCACCGGAAGCACCAACCTCTCGGAGAATGAGATCCAGCGCGCCATGGCCGACGCCGCCGCCTACGAGGCCGAGGACAGCCGCCGCAAAGAGCGGCTTGACCTCCACAATCAGGCCGAGGTGCTGGCCTACAAGGTGGACGAGGCCCTCTCCAAGTGCAAGAAGGAGCTGGACAAAGAGGAGAAGAACCGCATCAAGGCCGATGTGGCGAATCTCCGCCGCTGCCTGCGGAAGGATAAGCCCGAGAAGATGAACGAGACGGAAGAAGCGAACCTCCGTCAGGCCAAGAGCCAGCTGGAAGCATCCGCAAACCACCTGATGGTGCTCTATGCATCGGAGCAGAGCGAGAACGGCTCGGACGGAACCATTTGATAAACAGGAAGACCCCCGCTGTCTTTGCAGCGGGGGTCTTTTGCGTCTGAGGGAAAAGTATCGATGGAAAACAAAGAGGAGAGAGGGAAAAGCTTATCGGCCAACGATGAGGTCACGGCGGCCGCGGAAGCCCACGGTGAGGTGAGCGCTGCTGCCGAGGTGGCGCAGAGTGACCCGGGTGCCGGGCTTCTGGCCCTGGCACAGCAGAGTCAGGTTCAGGGTGGTGGAAGTCTTGCCGGTCTTGAGCACCAGTGTGCTTACGCCCTGATTCATCAGGGTCTGCATGTCGAGGATGGTGGTGCGGAAGGTGGCGTTGTCATCGGGGGCGTCCAGCGTCAGCACGCGGCCTTCCTGACGGGCGGTGTAGAGCACCTGCTTGCCCAGCAGGCCCTTGACGGTGTAGCGGGCTTCGCTCTTCTCTACCGGCGTGTCAGAGGGCAGGGGGGTCTCGCCGGAGATCATCATCACGTTGCCCTGAATGGGGTTCTCCACCGGGGAAGCGTAGCCGCCGTAGTTGGGGTCTACCTCCCCCACCGGAACGTCAGAGTGGAGAGCAATGTCACCCTGAACCATGACCTCGGACGACTGAGGGGGCAGATAACCGGCAACGGTCGCGTCCTCGGCGTCGGCGGCAAAGGCACCCACGCTCATGGCGGCGGTCATGGTCAGCAGCGCGGCAGCAGCGGCAGCGCGGCGGGCAGTGTTCTTGTTCAGCAGTCTCATAGTAGTATCCTCCTGTAGATGTAGGGAGTCAACCTCTCCGTCAGCGCTGGTGCGCTGACGGGGAGGTTTATCCCAAATGCTTTTATCAGCGGTACGGCGTATCAGAAAACCGCCGTATCTGTAATGAATACGGATACGGCGGCTGGATTATTGCAGAGATCCTATTTTAATTTTTGCTGGAATCTTTTTCCTCAAGGATAGCCATGAACTCGTCGCCGGTGATGGTCTCCTTTTCATAAAGGTACTTCGCCAGCTCGTCGAGCTTTGCACGGTTGTCGGTGAGGATCTTGATGGCCTTTTCGTGCTGGGCCTTTACCAGCTCCACGACCCGCTGGTCGATCTCCCGCTGGGTCTGCGCCGAGCAGGCCAGAGAGGTGTCGCCGCCCAGATACTGGTTGTTCACCGTCTCCAGAGCCACCATGTCGAACTCTTTGCTCATGCCGTAACGGGTGAGCATGGCGCGGGCAAGCTTGGTGGCCTGCTCGATGTCGTTGGACGCGCCGGTGGTGATGGAGCCGAACACCACTTCCTCGGCGGCACGTCCGCCGGTGAGGGTGGCGATCTTATTTTCCAGCTCTTCCTTGGTCATCAGGTAGTGGTTGCCCTCTTCGACCTGCATGGTGTAGCCCAGCGCGCCCGAGGTGCGGGGGATGATGGTGATCTTCTGCACGGGTGCGGAGTGATTCTGAAGCGCCGCCACCAGTGCGTGGCCGATCTCATGATAGGCCACGATGCACTTTTCCTTGTCGGTGAGGATGGAGTTCTTCTTCTGGTAGCCGGCAATGACCACCTCGATGCTCTCCTCAAGGTCTGCTTCCGTGACCGCCTTGCGGCCGGCGCGCACGGCCCGCAAGGCGGCTTCGTTGACGATGTTGGCCAGCTCTGCGCCGGAGGCACCGGAGGCCATCCGGGCCACGGTGTTGAAGTCGATGCCGGGGGCAAGAGCGACTTTCTTGGCGTGGACCTTCAGGATCTCTTCGCGGCCCTTGAGGTCGGGCAGCTCCACAGGAACACGGCGGTCAAAGCGGCCGGGACGGGTCAGAGCCGGGTCAAGGGAATCCGGACGGTTGGTGGCCGCGAGGATGATGACGCCGCTGTTGCCCTCGAAGCCGTCCATCTCGGTGAGCAGCTGGTTCAGGGTCTGCTCACGCTCGTCGTTGCCGCCCAGCTGGCCGCTGTTGCGCTTCTGGCCGATGGCGTCGATTTCGTCGATGAACACGATGCAGGGGGCTTTTTCCTTAGCCTGCTTGAACAAATCACGGACTTTGGAGGCGCCCATGCCCACGAACATCTCCACGAACTCCGAGCCGGAGATGGAGAAGAACGGCACGTTGGATTCGCCCGCCACAGCCTTTGCCAGCATGGTCTTGCCGGTACCCGGAGGGCCGACGAGCAGGATGCCCTTGGGCATCGAGGCACCGATCTCTTCGTATTTCTTGGGGTCGTGCAGATAATCGACGATCTCCTGTAAGTTCTCTTTGGCCTCATCTTCGCCGGCCACATCCGCAAAGCGGATGCCGTGGGTGGACTGGACGTAGACCTTGGCGTTGGACTTGCCCACGCCGCCGAACATCATTGAGTTCGCGCCGCCGGCCTTTTCTATGAGCTTTTTGTTCATGAAATTGCCCAGCCAGACGAAGAGGACGATGGGCAGCACAAAGCTCAGCAGAAAGCTCATCAGCGGCGAAGCCTGCTCGATGATCTCGCTGGAAAACTCGGCCCCTGCGTCGTAGAGGCGCTGGGTCAGGTCGGGGTCGTTCATCAGGCCAGTCTTATAAATTTGCTTTTCGTCTTTATCGGTAAAGATGATCTGGTTCGATTCCACATCCACCCGGCCGATGTCTTTGTCCTCGGTCATGGACATGAAGGTGCCGTAGTCCACTTCTTTTACCTGCCGTTCGCTCATCCACGGCACGAGCACGAAGTTGAGCAGCATCAGTACCAGTAATACAATGGCGTAGTAAATAGCCAATGGCTTTTTGGGGGTCTTGACTTCTTTCATGGGGATCCCTCCTTACGTTGCAAACAGCATACCACGACGCTATTTCAGAAACCAGCGTTTCGAGGCGAACTTTGCAAAAACTTCGCAGATTCTTAACAAAGCAAAGAATCCACCCGCAAATTTTGAAAATTTATGCTGCTATTTACATGAAATCGTTTCATTTTCATTGTGAGCAAAACTGCTTGACAGGGGCGGCGGGTTTTGCTAAAATGAAACCACTTTGAACAAAGCGCAAATGCGTTGACGGGGAAAAAACGATTTTCTTCTGCGTACAGAGAGCCGCCGGATGGTGCAAGGTGGTGCAGAGGGTCTCGGTTACTGGCCCCTGAGCGGCAGGACTGAAGCAGACAGTAGGTCCTGACGGAAGCCCACCGTTATAGGGGCAGCGATTCGCCCTAAAAAGCCGATCGTGCAGAGCGGCTGTGCTTATGGCACAGCAAAGAGAGTGGTACCACGGGTGCCCTGTAACAGAAATTACAGGCTCTCGTCTCTCAGGGGATTTCGTCCTTTGAGAGACGGGAGCCTTTTCGTTTGTGGGAAACGGCCTCGCCCTCTCCGTCATTGCTTCGCAATGCCACCTCTCCCAAAGGGAGAGGCTTTTGGCTCCCCCTTTGGGGGAGCTGGCGCGAAGCGCCTGAGAGGGCAAGGCTGTTCCCCAGAAGTGCAAAACGTAAGTCAATAGGAAGCTGGAGGAAAACAAAATGATGGACGCTACCAAGTACGCACCGGGATATTACCCGGTCCCCGCCGGTTATGACAGCTGGGTCAAGAAGGACCACATCGAGAAAGCTCCCACCTGGTGCAGCGTGGACCTGCGCGACGGCAATCAGGCCCTTATCGTCCCCATGAGCCTCGAGGAAAAGCTGGAATTCTTCCAGATGCTGGTCAAAATTGGCTTCAAGGAGATCGAAGTCGGCTTCCCGGCTGCCAGCGAGACGGAGTACGAGTTCCTCCGCACCCTCATCGAGAAGAACATGATCCCCGACGATGTCACCGTGCAGGTGCTGACCCAGTGCCGCGACCACATCATCCGCCGCACCTTCGAGGCTGTCAAGGGCGCACCCCGTGCGGTCGTCCACTTCTATAACTCCACCTCCGTCGCCCAGCGCGAGCAGGTGTTCCACAAGTCCAAGGAGGAGATCAAGCAGATCGCCATGGACGGCGCAAAGCTGGTCAAGCAGCTGAGCGAGGAGTATGAGGGCAACTTCCTCTTCGAGTACAGCCCCGAGAGCTTCACCGGCACCGAGGTGGACTACGCCGTTGAGGTCTGCAACGCGGTCCTGGACATCATGCAGCCCACCCCCGACCGCCCCATGATCATCAACCTGCCGGTCACGGTCGAGATGAGTATGCCCCACGTTTACGCAAACCAGATCGAGTATTGCGACAAGCACCTCAAGTACCGCGACAGCGTCATCATCTCCACCCACCCGCATAATGACCGCGGCACCGGCGTCGCCTGTGCCGAGCTGGCTGTTCTGGCCGGCGCTCAGCGGGTGGAGTGCTGCCTCTTCGGCAACGGCGAGCGCACCGGCAACGTGGACGCTGTGACCCTCGCCATGAATATGTACAGCCACGGCGTAGACCCGAAGCTGGACTTCTCCGATATGCCCGCCATCTGCGCCACCTACGAGCGGGTCACCCGGATGCACATCTACGAGCGCACCCCCTACGCCGGCCAGCTGGTGTTCGCCGCCTTCTCGGGCAGCCATCAGGACGCCATTGCAAAGGGCATGGCCTACCGCAAGGAGAAGGGCGACCACCGCTGGACCTGCCCCTATATCCCGGTGGACCCCCACGACATCGGCCGCACCTACGACGCCGATGTCATCCGCATCAACAGCCAGAGCGGCAAGGGCGGCATCGGCTTCGTGCTGGAGCAGAACTACGGCTACAACCTGCCTGCCAAGATGCGCGAGGCGCTGGGCTACAAGGTCAAGAGCGTGTCCGACCACAGCCACAAGGAGCTGAGCGCAGGCGAAGTGCTCCACATCTTCGAGGATACCTTCCTCAACAAGTTCAAGCCCCTGTCTGTCGTCCAGGCCCACTTCGCACAGGTCAACGGCATCACCGCCACCGTCACGCTGGATCTGAACGGTCAGCGCAAGGTGGTCACCTCGGTGGGTAATGGCCGTCTGGATGCTGTGGCAAACGCCATCCAGAGCGCCACCGGCATGGACTTCCACCTGGAAACTTACTCCGAGCACAGCCTGGACGAAGGCTCCACCTCCCGCGCCGCTTCCTACGTCGGCCTCGCGTGGGGCGACGGCATCGTCACCTGGGGTGCAGGCACCGATACCGATATTATCGTGGCCGGTATCCATGCACTGGTCAGCGCGATCAACAATAAATAAGAGAGTAAATAAAGGGCAGCTCTGCACAACCTCTCCGTCATTGCTTCGCAATGCCACCTCCCCTATCGAGGGGAGACCTTGGCATTCCCCGCAAAGTAAACGGTTTCGCCAGAGGCTCCCCTACTAGGGGAGCTGACGCCGCAGGCGGCTGAGAGGTTGGACAGAGGAGAGACTGACCATAGAGAACAAGCTACGATAAAAAGGAGAGTACCATCATGGGAATGACCCAGACGCAGAAAATTCTGGCCGCACACGCAGGCCTCGCCGAGGTCAAGGCAGGCCAGCTCATCAATGCCAAGCTCGACATCGTGCTGGGCAATGACATCACTACCCCCGTCGCCATCAACGAGTTCGAAAAGGCGGGCTTCAACGGCGTGTTCGACAAGGAGCACATTGCCATCGTCCTCGACCACTTCGTTCCCAACAAGGACATCAAGAGCGCGACCCAGTCCAAGCAGTGCCGCGAGTTCGCCAACAAGTACGACATCCTCAACTTCTACGATGTGGGCCAGATGGGCATCGAGCACGCTCTGCTGCCCGAAAAAGGCATCGTGACCGCCGGTGACTGCGTCATCGGCGCCGACAGCCACACCTGTACCTACGGCGCACTGGGCGCATTCTCCACCGGCGTCGGCTCCACCGATATGGCCGCCGGCATGGCTACCGGCATGGCATGGTTCAAGGTGCCTGCCGCCATCAAGTTCGTGCTGAACGGCAAGCTGCCGCCGAGAGTTTCCGGCAAAGACCTCATCCTCCACATCATCGGCATGATCGGCGTGGATGGTGCGCTGTATAAGTCGATGGAGTTCACCGGCCCGGGCGTCGCTTCCCTCTCCATGGACGACCGCCTGAGCATCTGCAACATGGCCATCGAGGCCGGTGCCAAGAATGGCATCTTCCCCGTGGACGACGTGACCAAGGCTTATCTCAAGGGCCGCAGCCAGCGCGAGCCGGTGTTCTATGAGGCCGACCCGGACGCCGAGTACGAGAAGACCATTGAGATCGACCTCTCTGCCCTCGAGCCCACTGTCAGCTACCCCCACCTGCCCGAGAACACCCACCCCGCCAGCGAGGGCAAGGACATCAAGATCGACCAGGTGGTCATCGGCAGCTGCACCAATGGCCGCCTCGAGGATATGGAAGCCGCTTACAACATCCTGAAGGGAAAGCACATCGCAAAGGGCGTGCGCGGCATCATCATCCCCGCCACCATGGCCGTGTACAAGGAGTGCATCCTCCGCGGCTGGACGACGGCCTTCATCGACGCGGGCTGCATCGTCTCCACCCCCACCTGCGGCCCCTGCCTCGGCGGCTACATGGGCATCCTCGCCGAGGGTGAGCGCTGCGTCTCCACCACCAACCGCAACTTCGTGGGCCGCATGGGCCACGTCAAGAGCGAGGTGTATCTGGCTTCGCCCGCTACCGCTGCCGCCAGCGCACTGACCGGCTACATCACCGACCCCCGCACGGTCTGAGAAAAGGAGAGTCACCCATGAACAACGCAAACGGTTCTGTTTTCAAATACCCGGATAACGTGGATACCGACGTCATCATCCCGGCCCGCCACCTGAACACGCAGGATGCCAGAGAGCTGGCCAGCCACTGCATGGAGGACATTGACAAGGACTTCATCCACAACGTCAAGGACGGCGACATCATGGTGGGCGGCTGGAACTTCGGCTGCGGCTCCTCCCGTG
>OWHX01000927.1_pt1 | contig 13984 bp, 17 predicted proteins | sample 1732801 | NCBI WGS metagenome assembly OWHX01 (sample SAMN05065755, study PRJEB22554) | human gut metagenome | biome: ENVO:2100002; feature: ENVO:00000062; material: ENVO:00002003 | host: Homo sapiens | place: USA
GGCTCGGAGATGTGTATAAGAGACAGATATGGGAAAAATAATAATTATCATTACCATCCTATCAGCGGCTATTGTTGTGTTAATTACGGGGATTATAAGAGCGTTCGCCCCCGATGACAGCCGGTATGCTTATTGGTACGACAAATGGTACGACAAAATTTCTGGACGTCCTGAGGATCTGACAGCTATCATGATTTTGTTATTTTATATAGCTATAGTTTTACATTGTCAGCCTGAGAATTAGTAAAGATCCCCGCATGAAAACAATCAGTTTCGGCGGGGTTTTATTTTGCGGTGGTTCGGAAAAAGACGAACTATTCGGGAGACGTTGCGGACGGCGGGAACGCAGAGGAGAATTGAACGGCGGGAGGCCCCTCATCGGGACAAAGCAGCCGCGGAAGCAGAGATAAAAAGAAAAACAGCGTCATCCGAAGATGACGCTGTTTGAAGATTTTGAGAATTAATTGAAAGCTAACGCTACGCGGGCATAGTCGTGGACAGTGTCCTTACGGCTCCTATCATCGTGGCAATTTCTCAGACGGAAATAATAGACAAGGTGCGGAAAACATTCCTCAGAGCACCAAAAGGTTCCCCAGTAACCGTCGGCTTCAATTTCGTTCTTTTCCAAAACATCAACCGTTGCCACAAATTTTGCTTCTTCCTCATTGCCCCAATGTTCTTTCAAAGCATTTTTGGACGGAAGAAAGCACGGCATTCCCTCAAAACGCATCTTTTCGGCAAAGCTTTTTACATTTTCCCACGTGGGTGATGAAACATTGTTTCCCGGACCGCATTTTAAAGCAACCATCACACCGGACAACAGCTGGATGCCCCATAACTCGCTCCTGCGGCTCAAATTCAGTCCGTTTTCAACCGTCAATTTATTTCCCCGGCGATACACCAATGGCAGTTCCGTCGGTATAACTTCTGTCCCGCGGCCATTAATCCAATCCATCAATTCGCTTTTGGTGATTCCCTGAGCAGACATAAAAGCTTCAAGAGCGGCAAATTTGTTCGTTATCATAGCTTAAAAATTTGATTGTTTGACATAATTATTGGCATATCTCTATTTTAACGATGTTAAGATATCATATTTTTCTGTTACTGCAATACTTTTTGTAAAATTCCGTCAAAAAAGATAAAATCCGGCAATGGATTTGAAAGAGCGAGGGTGCCGGGGCCGACAGAGTAAAAAGGCGGAGCGGCGGACAGGGTAAAAGGGCCGCAGATACACCTATACACCCGTCTCTCCCTTTGCTCCCCGCAGCCCCCTACATCGTGTTTTTATTCGAGACTGCCAAAATGACCTCCGTAATCTTAAACTGTTTGCGGAGGTCATTATGCAACCGACTAACATTATCTATGAAATATCATCCAAACCCATCGGCGAGCTGGCGGAACTGCCCGTGGCCGAGCTAGCAGAGATGCAAAAGGAAGTAGAAACCCTGATCGCACTGGCGGATAATGTACGCAAGTGGCTGAATGGCGCATTAATGCTGAAATACAGCACCCTGATTAATGAAAAGCGCACAAAAACTAACCGCCCCTATGGTGAAATCAGCTTCCCCGACAATGGGTACATTGTAACGGTAGACCGGCCATTGGTGCTGGAATGGCAGAAAGACAAACTCAAAGAATATGCCAAACGCATTGCGGCCAACGGCGGCAACCCGGAAGACTACATGGATATCGACTATACGATTTCAGAGAAAAAATATTGTTCGCTCAGCGATGAAGCCCGCAAGAGTCTGAATACAGCCGGAAACATCCGCCCCGGATGTGCGGTCATTACTCTGGCCAAAAAGGAAACTGCCGATGACTGATACCGAAAACCTGCATGAACGACCATTGTCCTCTTTTGCCGAATTAGGCAAAGTTGCTGTTAACCGGTTGGCGGAAAACAAAATTATTACCGTTGCGGATTTACTGAAACGCTCAAAACGAGATTTGCTCTATATTCCCGGTTTTGGGCCGAAAAGCATTGATCAGGTTCTGAAACTGCTAAAGAAACATAACCTCAAAATCCGCGAACGCTAAAGTTTATCGAGGGGGATAAGCCGATGCAATTTTATTATGACAGCGGGCTCTTGAAAAAAAGAGTCCTGCGGGATTTGGAAATCTGGCTGCCGCAATGGTATCCGAAAGGACGCGGCTGCAAAGGATATTTTGAAATCGGAGATATTGGCGGCACACCCGGCGACAGCCTGAAAATCTGTCTTACCGGTGCCAAACGCGGCTTGTGGTACGATTTTGCCACGGCTGAGGGCGGCGACATTTTCTCTTTGTGGGGAATTAACCGCGGCATCTCCGGTTTTGGCAATATTCTCAAGGACATTGCCGGATATTACGGCATTAACGGCTGTGAAGTCCCCGGAACCAAGGAAAAACGCGGCAGCCCGAACCGGCGGCATGTTTACCTTAACGCCGACGGCGATATAAGCTGTTATATCTATCGCTATGAATATACAGACGGCAGCAAAGAGTTTCTGCCGCGGAACGCGGCAACCGGCAAGACCGAATTTCCGTCGCCGCGGCCGCTTTATCGCCTGCCGCAGCTTATGAAGACCGACAAAATTATTCTGGTTGAGGGCGAAAAATGTGCCGATGCGCTGGTGACAGCCGGATTTGCAGCGACGACGCTGATGGGCGGCGCCAATACCCGGATTGAAAAAACCGACCTTTCACCGCTCAAAGGCAAAGATGTTACTCTCTGGCCGGACAACGACGCACCGGGGCGGAAATATGCCGACAATGTGGCGGAAGCTCTGCTGAAGCTGTCGGTGGCTTCTCTCAAAATTACTCCGTCGACGCCGGATAAGCCAGCCAAATGGGATGCGGCGGATGCGGTGGCGGAGAAATTTGACATTGCCGGATTTCTGGCCAAAGCGGAAATTTATGAACCGCAGGAAAAGACGGAATCAAGCGGACGTTTGAAAATCGCTGATTTTACCGGAGAAATGTTCGCTACCGAGCCGCCGGAACTGCAATTTGTGGTCAAAAACACAATTCCGCGCGGCGTGGTCGGGCTGCTCTCGGCGATGGGAGACACCGGCAAGGGTATGCTGTTATTGGATTTGGCGCTCAAAATCTGTCAGGACAAGGCCGGAATGAGCCTGAAAGCCTTTGGCAACATGGTTACGACAACCGGCAGCGCGGTCATCTTTGCCGGAGAGGACACTGCCGACGAAATTCACCGCCGTATCTACAAACTGATGCCGGGCGGCCTGAACGGACGGATTGACCCGGCAAAACTCCATATTATCCCGCTGCCGAATACCGGCGGGCCGTTTGCCATTGCCCGAAAATGCCGCGGCAGCGACGAATTCTGCCTGACCGAAGAATTTGAAAGCATCAAAACGCAGCTTGAAGCCATTTCTGACTTGGCGTTGGTGGTGTTTGACCCGCTGGCCTCGTTTGCCGGATTGGATCTGAATGCCGATCCGCGGGCGGCAAGCTATATTACCGGACAGTTGGCCGCGCTGGCGACCGTAACCAATGCCGCGGTTATTGTTGCCCACCATATTCGCAAAAATGACGGAATCACGACACCGCAGGAAGCGCGCGACGCTATTCGCGGCACAACCGCAATTGTAGACGGGGTGCGGTTTGCGATTGCCTTTTGGGCAAACACCGCTGAAGAAAAGAAGATTTTTGCCGAACTGGATCAGGAATATCGCCCGAATGCCTGCTTCAAAGGCGCGGTGGTCAAAGCAAACTTCGGAGCCGACCGGACGGTGCGCAACTACATACGCAGCGAGGCCAGAGCCGTGTTGGAAGAAGTGCCGGTCAAGATTGTACCGAAAGCCCTGTCTGCGGAAGAATTTGACAAGCTGCTGATTGAAGCCATCGGCGAAGCGGAGAATGCCGGAACGCCGTTTGCAATTTCGGGCATTTCCGGACTTTATGAAAACCGTGAGAAACTGCCGCTTGAACTGCAGGATGCCTCCCGCGACTTTATCCGCAATACGGCCAAACGACTGTTGGCTTCCGGACAGATTTGCCGTATCGGACAGACCGGCAACGGCGACAAAAAATGGCTCGGTATCACCGATGCCGGGAGGTGCGCATGACGGTGCCGTTACCATACTTTCCTGAATGTAAAAAGCCGGAATACGCCGTCAGGAATCCGCAATGCCGAAAAACTGCGGGTTACAGCGGAATGACAGCTAAGGCACAGGTGGACTTCCGTCATAAGCGTGACGGATTCCGGAGTTTAGAAAATGGTTCGGGAATCGCTTTTAACTCATTGAAAAACAATCATTACTGTTTGGCGAAATTCACAACAGCGCGGTCGGTATATATATTTTTTAAAATATATATACCGGCTGCCGTGACCGTCGTCAGGAACGGAAAACAGGAACAACAAAGGAAATCATCATGGCAGAATTAATTTGGACACGGGAGATGGTCAAAGACTGGTTTGAGAGCGCCGTCTATACACTGAAAAAGATGCCGAGAGAAAAAGTCCAAGGCTATAAGACTTATTGGCCGGGCATCAGGTATACTGAGATGGAACTTTTGCAGATGGACAGGAAACCTATTCGTCTGATGGCCAACAGTCTGGACATTGCCCGTTTGGACGCAGTGCTGGAATGGATCTATCTGGTAGATAATGTCGATCAACGGTGGATTATCTGGCAGCGAGCCAAACGTTATCCCTGGCGGCTGATCTGCAAAAGATACGGCAAAACCAGCCGAACGCTGATTGACTGGCACAATGCCGGGATTGATGTCATTGTCAAGGTGCTGAACAACCCCAAAAGCGAACTTTTTGCCAGGAACCGTGCTCTTTTAAGCAAATATTTGTCTTATTAACTATATGTACATATTATCCTTGACATTGTATAAAATGTACATTACTCTGCACACAGAATACATTATAATAAAGGAAAAATAAATGGAAAGAATCACATTTTGGAATAATAAAGGTGGAACAGGAAAAACCAGCTTAGCTTTTCAAACAATTTGCCAATACGCACATGAAAATCCATCTGAAAAAATTTTGGTTATTGATGTTTGTCCTCAAGCAAATCTTTCAGAATTACTCCTTGGAGGATTACACCAAGGTGGAAGTAATATTTTATTACAAAGACAGGGGGCAACTCCTCGTGCAACCATTGGCGGCTATTTTCAGCTTCGTCTTCCTTCTCCATATACGCCCCCGTCATTTACAGCTCAAGACTTTTTAACTCAACCATATAAATACAATAAAAATATACCAGAAAATATAGATTTATTATGTGGTGATCCAATGTTGGAATTACAAGCAAATGCTATTTCTACATTAGCTAATAACCAAATCCCCGGAACAAATACATGGATTGCAATTATCGATTGGATTGATGATTTTTTGAAAAAAATTGAAGATGAATATGATATTGCATATTTTGACCTAAATCCCAGCTTTTCAATCTATACCCAAATTGCTTTGGCTGCAACATCTAAATTGCTCCTTCCTGTGATGGCAGATGATTCATCAAGGCGAGCAATTCAAAATGCATTTTCTTTAATTTATGGGCTGAAGTTACCATCCGAAATATACACCAAATATGCTTTTGCCCAAAAACTTAAAGATGAGGGGCGGCAATTGCCTAAAGTACATATGATTTTGAAAAATCGCTTAACCCAATACATGGGACCAGCATCTGCTTTTGCAACAGTTCTAAGTGCAATAGAAGCTGATATTTCTGACCTTTTAAAAGTACATCCGCATTTGTTCACATTTTCATCAATTGATGATGGTATTATTAATATTCGTGATTTTGGGACAACAGGAGTAGTATCTGCTGCCAGAGGTTGCCCTTTTTATATTCTTCCTAGTGGAAGATTGTATGTACTAGGCCAACGGGTTCAAATCAAAGAAGATTATAGAATAGACTGCGAACATAATATTCGAGAAATAACTTCAAAAATTTCTTAACAATTTAATCAGCCTAAAAATTTATTTTGGGCTGATTTTTTATAAAAATCTACCTTTTCAAGTGAAATGTACTTCAAAGCCTTATTCCATAAGGGATTCCGGCGGAGCTGATAGGCGGAAATTTTTCAGACGGCAGGCTGCAAAGGCCCGGATTTCCTTGAATCGTACTTCACATATTCTTTTACTTCACATATTCGCAAAAATGGTTTATCAAACCAGGTATAATCGGGACGTTGTATAGATACCGCTCCGGTGAAAAAGGAAAATCCCCCTCATATGATCATCACGGAACTCCAAATAAATGACGCGGCGGAACGGCAGCTGCATCTGATTGCTTCGCGGCAAATTCCCTTTGCCGTGGCGGCTTCTCTGACGGCAGTGGCAAAGATTGCCCAAACCGAAGTGCGTGATCATATCAACGAAACCTTTACCATTCGCCGGAAAAGTGGTGGGTTTGCCAGCAGCATTGCCGTTAAACCGGCAACAAAGCAAAGCCAGACCGCAGAAGTTTATACAATGGCCCGATTTGCAGCTTTACAGCAAGTTGGCGGGTTGCGGCAGCCACAGGGAAGCAACTTGGCAATCCCTTCCTATCAGAATTTGAGCGAGGTTAAGGTGCGGCGGTCAGTACGCAGTATTGCCGATGCCTTTGAAATAAAACTCCAAGACGGTCAGACGGCTTTAGTTCGGCGCAAAGGAAAAGGCCTGCAGTTTCTTTATTTCCTCAGAAAACAGGCTGATGTTCCTAAACGCTTCAAAATGATTGAAATTGTTTTGGAAACAGCCAAACGGGAGTTTGGGCGGACATTGGAAGCTAAAGTGCGTGAACTATAAGAATTCTTTCAAATCCGGATGCTGACGGACTTTTTCCTGAATTTGGCGGAGCGACTCAGGATTAAGCCTGCGCATAACGGTTTTGCGGTGGCTGTGATTGTAAACGTCTCCGGTTCGGATATCTAAAACCTGATTGCCGTGATGTCCGTGCAGGCGAAACAGCCACGGATCATCTTCAGCGCTCAAATGAAAACGCCAGCGATAGGTATCAATCGTTGCTGTCCCTTCATAAAGGTCAGCATCTTCCGGACTGGGATCTTCAACGGACAAAATAAAGAAAGATTCATAAATCTGGCATAGAGAATCGAAAAAAGAATCTACCGCAACAACATTATTGAACTCTCCGCTCAGACAGAGAGCATAATCGCAGGTGCGGATTTGGACATTAACTTCAGGAAAAGCTACTTGCAATGCGGAATGGTATTTTTTATCAATCGAAATGTTTATTTGCGTTTGATACTTTTTCCGCTCTGGGCAAAAATGAAGCCTTCCACATAATCTGCCGTTGAAAAACAGGTATTCGTTGACGACTTTTATGAGCGCATTGTCGCCATAGGTTTTGATTTTATGGTATTGGGCAGAATTATTTGACATCGCTGTCCAGGCTGAAAAACAGGGTGTCTTCCTGTGATATCTTGATATTTTGTGTCTGAGTATTGACAATGATCGCCTGCGACGGATCTATGTCCAAGGTCGTGCCATTTGGCCTGTTAGGCTGCACCGATTTGAAATCTATAGAAAGAATCGGCGAGCTACGACCATCTGCATCAGAAATATAGGCGTTGCGCCCGATAAACTTAATTGAATACTGTTTCATTCATGCCTCCGCCGCGTATTAAAAAATAAAAATCGGGAATGGGCAAGAAAAACCGGACGGTTACTAACTTTAATATAACTTAATAAAGTATGTTTCAGATGTTGTCAGGAAGTAAGGCCGTCCCAAAGTGTTGTTTGGCTGTTCATTTAGATTTGAGCCGAGAGCCAAAAAAAAACACATTTTTTAATTTATTTCGTTGAAAAAGGTACTGTCGGAAGATTTTTCGACGCGGGTAACGCGAACCCCGCCGCGTCGCTACCGACAGACTAAAAAAAGGGTTCGCACCAAGTTCGCACCGAATTTGCATCAAAGCCATGTATTACAAGGCTTCGCGCGAATATTATTATAAAAAAGACAGGTTCGCACCTGATATTATCAAAACCGTTGCCCAGTAAGGCATACAAAAGAATTTTTGTAATAACAGTAAAGGTTCGCAGTTGCGAACCTCTTTTTTATATAAGGAAGCAAGAATTGTGGATATACCTACCTGCCGAGTGTTATCACTCTGTTCCGGGGTCGGAGGTCTTGACCTTGGACTTAAACTCGCAATGCCAACTAGCCGAACAGTCGCTTATATGGAGATCGAAGCCTATGCGTGCGAAATTTTGGTTAAACGCATGCAAGAAAAAATCTTGGATCCGGCACCTCTTTGGTCAAATATCAAATCCTTTGATGGCAAACCGTGGTGTGGAAAAGTGGATCTTATCACTGGCGGATATCCATGCCAACCGTTTTCAGTTGCAGGAAAGAAACTCGGAGAAAAAGACCCCAGACATCTCTGGCCCCATGTGCGGAGAATTGTTTCCGAGGTTGAGCCAACTCTCTGTTTCTTTGAAAACGTCGGCGGACATCTACAGTTGGGCTTCGAACAAGTCCATGATGACCTACAAGGACTGGGTTACAAAGTTAAGGCAGGCTTGTTCACTGCGGAAGAAGTCGGTGCTCCGCATCGCCGCGAGCGGCTCTTTATCTTGGCCTACCGTGATGACAGCAGATGCAACGGTTGCGGAAACAATCACGCCCAACGACAGGTATGTCCAAACCAAGAACGGCACCCTGCGCCGATACATCAAGAGCGGACACAACTGCAGTCTGGGATTAGCGAGAACAGCACGTCTCTGGCCGACAGTGCTGGTATCGGAAGCCAACGGCGCTTCACTCAAAAAAGTTCAGACCGGGTATTCGCGAAGTCGTCTGAAAGAGGAAGTTTTGTTGTGGAAACAGCCGTTGAGATGGCGGACACCGAATGCCTCGGATGCCGAAGGCGGCGTGATGGAAATCAGACTGGGAACCTCTGCCCGGATCAAACTTCGCGATCATTCCGTACATGTTGCCAATTGCCTCTGTGGCCACCCAGACCAAATGACTTTGATGACTGGCGAAATATCCCAGAGAACCTTAAACCCGCAGTTTACCGAATGGCTGATGGGCTGGCCGACCGGGTGGACAGAGTTAGAGCCTGCGGCAACGGCGTGGTGCCTCTGGTGGCGGCGTATGCGTTTACAATTCTTACGTCTAACCTTGAATTTACAACAACAGGTATCTTAAATGAACGAGAAAGTTAAATTAAAAGTTGAATATGTGAAGCTGGAAGAACTCATTCCCTTTGAGTTAAATGCCAGAACGCATTCCAAAGAACAAGTCGGACAGATTGTCAATTCCATCGGAGAGTTCGACTTTGTAAATCCTATTCTGGTCGGTGTCGACAATATGATTATTGCCGGTCATGGGCGTTTGATGGCAGCAAAAAAGGCCGGATTGGAAACGGTTCCAATTATCCGCCTTCCACATCTTGACTATAATCAATGCATGGCTCTGTCTCTGGCAGATAATAAAATTGCTGACAATGCCGGTTGGGATGAAGAAAAAATCGTTGAAATCCTCGGAAAACTTGAGGATGCGCATTTCAACATTGATATTTTGGGCTTTTCCAACAAAGAGCTTGAAAATTATCGGGATGAATTTGAGACCAACGATGAAGAACTTGAATTTGAAAACGAAGTCCCTGATTTCGTGGAAAAACCGGTTGCCCGGCGGGGGGATGTTTGGATTTTAGGCGATCACCGTTTATTGTGCGGCGACGCAACAAGCCAGACAGACGTTGAAAAGGTCATGGACGACGAAAAGGCCCAGATGGTTTTCACCGATCCGCCATACAACGTGAATTATGGCAATGCCTTGCGAGATAAACTGGCAGGAAAAGAAGGCGAACGCTCAATTCTGAATGATAATCTTGGCGAGGGTTTCCCTGCTTTTCTGTATGACTTTTGCTGCAATATCCTTGATGTCAATGTTGGCTCTTTTTATATTTGTATGGGCGGGTCGGAGTTGCACACTCTGTACCAAGCCTTTACGGCGGCCGGTGGCAAATGGGAAGCGTACATCGTCTGGGTCAAAGACAAATTTACGCTTTCGCGTTCCAAACACCAACACCAGCATGAATGGATTTTATTCGGCAACCCTTATGAAGAACAGCATGAGGAAATCCTTTTAGGTGCGAAACCAGGTACGGCTCCGGCCTGGTATGGCGGACGAAATCAAACAGACGTGTGGGAATTTCCCCGGCCACAAAAAAGCGCTCTGCATCCGACAATGAAGCCTATCGCACTGGTTGAAAGAGCCATCCGCAATTCCAGCCGGGTAACAGATATCGTCTTGGATACCTTCGGCGGCAGCGGTTCAACGCTGATTGCCTGTGAAAAAAGCGGTCGGCGCTGCCGAATGATTGAACTCGACGAGAAATACGTCGATGTCATCATTAAGCGCTGGGAAGAATATTCCCGAAAAAAAGCCGTTCATGAACAAACCGGCAAAAGTTATGAAGAACTTAAGATTGAAAGAGAAAAGGAAGAAAAACTCACAGAAAAGGCTCCTGAATAGACAGGAGCCTTACTTTTTACGGGATAGCAATGAAATTCTTGGCTTGGTTTAGTTGTGGGGTTACGTCGGCAGTTGCCTGTAAACTGGCGATTGATAAATATGGCGATGATGTTGACATCTGGTATATCGAAACCGGTGCGGCTCATTCGGACAACCAACGATTTATTGAAGACTGCGAAAACTGGTATGGCAGGAAAATTCTGACAGCCCGGCATCCTAAGTTTAAGAATCCTTTGGAAATTGCTGCTATTGAAGTTTTTAATACACCGTGGGGTGCTCCCTGCACTAAATACTTAAAAAAGGAAGTTCGCCAGAGAATTGAAAAAAATTACACTCAACCGATTCACGTATTCGGCTTTGAGTATAATAAAAAAGAAATTAACCGAGCCTTTAGGTGGAAGCAGCAGAATTCCTCAAGAGTTTATTTTCCGCTTATTGAACAAGGGTGGAATAAACGGCGTTGCCTGCAGGAACTTTTACTTAACAAGATTGAAATCCCGGCCATGTACCGGCTGGGATACAATAACAACAACTGTATCGGCTGTTTCAAAGGCGGCAAAGGGTATTGGAACAAAATACGGACAGATTTCCCGGACGTTTTCAGGCAGACTGCCGATTTGGAACGGAAAACCGGACATACCTGCCTCAAAGATCGTGGCAAACAACTCTATCTGGCTGAATTAGAACCAGATGCAGGTAAACACCAAAGTATCGATATCCCCGAATGCGGAATATTTTGTGAACTTGAAATGGCCGGATTGCCAATCAAAAATATTAACGAAATTTTAGAATTTATAAGATTTAACCCGGAAAACCAATGAATACAGCAAAATAAACTGTGATAAACAAATGATGAAAACATGGAAATCTCGATTAGAGCTTATGCCACCCGCAAAGGTATCTCCGATACCGCTGTTCGCAAGGCAATCAAATCCGGGCGGATAACGCTCACCAAAAACGGGAAAATCAATCCGGCGTTGGCTGACCGGCAATGGGAAGCCAACACTGACCCCGCTCAAGTTTATGCTATTAAAGAGGATTCACCAGCACGAGCCGCTTCTTCTGAAACGGCATCATCGGCAAGTTCTGGCGGCATCGGCGTTTCTTACCAGCAAAGCCGGGCTATTCGGGAAGCCTACGAAGCCCGACTTAAAAAATTAGAATTTGACGAACGCACCGGAAAGTTGATTTCCACGGAAACCGTCCAACGGGAAGCCTTTAATGCCGCGCGGAAAACCAGAGATATGATCCTGAATGTCCCGGACAAGGTCATTCCGCTGCTGATTGGCAAGACTGACATCCATGAAATGAAAGAGATTTTACGGAAAGAACTGCTGCGAACCTTAGAGAATCTGGCGAATTTGTTTGATGGAAATCGAGACTGACAGCTTTTTCAACTACGGATTTGCAAAAGGAATACGCCCAGATCCGGACTATACCGTCGACGAATGGGCCGATGCGCACCGCATTTTATCTTCTGTATCTTCAAGCGAACCCGGGCCGTGGCAAACCTCCCGTGTTCCGTATCTTCGGGAAATCATGCGTTGCCTGTCTCCCTCGCATCCTTGCGAGCGTGTCATTTTAATGAAAGGCGCCCAAATCGGCGGTACCGAATGCGGCAATAATTGGATGGGATTTGTCATCCACCATACTCCCGGCCCGATGCTGATTGTCAATCCGACGGTTGAAATGGCCAAACGTACCTCAAAAATGAGGATTGATCCGGCAATTGACAACTGCCCGTCACTCAGGGAATTGGTCAAAAGCCCGCGAACCAGAGACAGCGGCAATACGGTCTTAATGAAAGAATTTCCCGGCGGCGTTTTGGTTTTGACTGGAGCCAACTCGGCGGTCGGCCTGCGTTCCATGCCTGTCCGCTATTTGTTTTTGGATGAGGTCGACGGATATCCGAATGATGCCGGGGACGAAGGCGATCCGGTAGATTTGGCCATCCAGCGTACGGCAACGTTTTCGAACCGCAAGATTTTTCTGGCTTCTACCCCGACGCTTAAGAACTACAGCCGGATTGAAAAGGCTTTTCTTGAGGGAGATCAGCGTTACTTTTTCGTTCCCTGTCCGGTTTGCGGTGCAATGCAAACCTTAAAATGGGCAAATATCAAATTTGAAAGCGGACACCCGGAAACGGCATGTTATGAATGCGAAAAGTGCAAATCGCTATGGCAAGACTATCAAAAAGCTGAGATTTTGCAAAAAGGCGAATGGATAGCAACGGCTCCAGACCGCTCAAACGGCAAAATTGTCTCATTCCACCTGTCCTCGCTCTACAGCCCGCACGGCTGGACATCTTGGGGAGACATAGCCAGCGAGTTTGTGAAAGTCCATAAAGACCCGGCTCGTTTGCAGGTTTGGACGAATACCAAACTGGCAGAAACTTGGGAAGATCAGTCCGGAGAATCCATAGATCCGACCGGATTGATGTCACGGCGAGAAAATTACGGCCCGAAAATCCCGATGAATGTGGTTATTCTGACCTGTGGCGTTGACGTGCAGGATGACCGCCTGGAATTGGAGATTGTCGGTTGGGGCAAAGACGAGGAATCGTGGTCGATTGATTACCACGTCTTACATGGAGACCCGTCAACCCCTCAGCTCTGGGACGATTTGGACAGCATTTTGCAAAGGACATATGAGCATGAACGTAATATTGCACCTCTTTCTATTGCTGCAACTTGTATTGACAGTGGCGGTCATTATACAGATCACGTTATTACGTTCTGCGGTGAAAGACTGCATCAGCGCGTGTTCGCAATCAAGGGAAGCAGTTCGGGCTTTGGTGTACCGATTTTTCCAGCGAGAGCCTCCCAAAACAAAAGATTGAAGAAACCAGTGTATGTTATTGGCGTGAATGACGCCAAACAAACGCTTATGCAGCGGCTGCGAATTAAAGAACCCGGACCAGGATGCTGGCACTTTCCGATTGACCGGGATGCCGAATGGTTCACACAGGTTACGGCAGAGGTTATCAAAACCCGGATGGTTAAAGGACGGCCGGTTCGGGAATGGGTACCCAGAACAGAAGGACATCCCTGCGAAGCCTTGGACTGCCGCGTTTATGCTTTTGCAGCGTTGCGCGGGTTAATGCGAAATTGGAAGTTTGACCTGAATGCTGCATTTGAACGTCTCCAAAGCTATCCGCTTAAAAACGGTCAAATTCCGGCAGGTAAAGCTGTTAGTCAAACAGCAGCTGCTCCGACAATTCGGTCGAGAGTTAGAAGTAAAGGAATCAGTTTATGAAATCTTATAAAGAACAGCTTGAAGAAATCCAAAAAGCGATTTCGGATATTCTTTCCGGTGCGCAGGAAGCTTCTTACAACGGGCAAAAAGTTAAAAAAGCGGACTTAAATGTCCTGTTTACGCAAGAAAAGTATTTGCGGGGCAAAGTTTCCCGCGATCCAAGCGGCGGCGGAGACGGAGAGTCCGGCAGCGGCACCAGCAGCGGCCGCAGCGGCATCCGTGTTCGCGGTATTACTCCGGTATAATTTTCTTGTCATCTTAGTCAATCCTCTTAATAT
>OWHX01001000.1_pt1 | contig 13181 bp, 8 predicted proteins | sample 1732801 | NCBI WGS metagenome assembly OWHX01 (sample SAMN05065755, study PRJEB22554) | human gut metagenome | biome: ENVO:2100002; feature: ENVO:00000062; material: ENVO:00002003 | host: Homo sapiens | place: USA
ATTTAGGTCGCACCACTTTTGGCATCTGAGTATAAAAGTCGGGTAAAGCGACAAAACTATTAACATACGACGCAACATAAGGAGCTGCGAATCCTCGCGAGAGTGACGCATCACAACGTCCGTAAGACCATGCCTTAGATACATTTTCAAGAACAGTTTTCGAGAATCGCTCGGAATTGGAAAACAGTAACAAATGCCAATGCGGGCGGAAACTTGTTGGCCCGTATTCCGATACAGCGTAGTAACGTAATTTTTCATCTGGATAATAACTGCGTAAACGTTTTAAAAATAAATCAAGGTCGCGATTACAAACATAAGGTATTCTATTTGGAATAGGATACTTAATTTTGTTAAGAATAGCTAACAAATCCTTTGGATACATAGGGTAGGAGAAACGAACCTCTGGATCTTTAAAAGTACGTTCAACCGTAGAATTTTTCAAACGGAGAGAAGAGGTACGAGGAACGCTGCGAAAACCAAACAAATAACGATTAGAGTCACAAGCGTCCAAGTTATTAATATCGGGAACACAGGACACATCCGCAATATCGTCTGTACAATTTTCAACAATCTCAACCTGCAATGTAGGTAAAAAACAGTCAGCATAAGTAAGAGTGACAAAGTAAACAAAACGGAATTGCGAAGAATAAGAAGTGAGCAAGTTAGTTTGAATACCCGAACGACGGAGAACACAAGAAGGACATTGACCACAAGAAACCAAAACGGGTTCATGGGTATACTTATTAACAACCGTACGAGGGTTCTGACAACGAGTAACTAACTTATTCTGCAATTCCTTGGTAATCATTTTCTATCAGTAAAATCTAATTCCATAAGGCGAGGCTTACGGAGACGAGTAAAAGAAATATGAACAAAAGTGCGATACTTTATAAGCTGGTCAAATTCAAAACCGGAATTTTTGATTTTCAGAATAAAATTATCTAATGAAAAATCAAGAGGTTTCAAATCAATAGCATCTCCAGTCAAATGTTGAGAGTTTTTAGAACCTCCGCATGCTTCATTTTCGGAATCAGTACGAAAGGCGGAAGTAACAGCAAACTTAACATTATTCCGGAGAAGCCACTCAATAAACTTCATTAACTTGGCATTCATGACCTACGAAAATATTTGTGCAATAGACGTAAGAAGACTAACAGCAGCTGCAATAATTGCAGACCAGATTTTAGATTTGGTTTCACTTTTCATCAGTAATAGGTTTAAAAGTTGAACATTGGGAGAGGATAATGACACAATCAGGACAAAGATTAGAAGAAAGAAATTCAGAAACTTCATCAACTGATACAAGAACGGTCTCGTTCTGATTAGGATTAACCTTTGATTGGATAGAACACAAATAATACTTTTCCATAATTAAAATAAAATTTTATCGTTGAACAATAGAAATATCAATCAAAGTCCAGTTATTAACTGAACAGAAAACAGAAGCGATGTATTTAACATCATTTAGAGACGCATCAGTAAAAGAGCGACGGACGGTATAATTGTCGCGAGTAAGGAAATAAGCACGAATCAACGCGCAGCGGAAATCGGGGGAAAAACGTTTCATAATATCTGCTTTTGAATTACAAAGGCAAATATAAAAATTTAAAAATCAAACATGATACAATATCAGGATTATGTTTAATATAATGCCGGGATAATTTAATCTAATTTTAGTTCTTCTTCTCTCTCACTTAAGAAATAATATTCTTTACTTTCTTTCAGAATAATAAAAGCCTAATTAAATTATTAATTAGGCTTTTATTATTCTGAAAGAAAGTATTACATCAACTTTTCAATTTCTTCGAATTCAGGGCCCATCTGCAAATTATAATACACTCTATATAGACCATTTAACCATAAATCTTTTTGATCAGGTTTCAGTTCTCTTGCCTTTTCATAATAAGGTTTTGCCTTTTCATAGAAAGTCTTCAGAGTAGCTTGGTCTTCTTTATACTTAGGATCATTAATATCTGTAGTTGCTTTTTCTGAGAAATCTTGTGCTTGTAAGCAGTAAATTAAACCTAAATTAGAGTATGCTTCTGCATAATTAGGATCTACTTCTATAGTTTTCTTATAGAATTCAATAGCTTTATCATAGTCCTTCATATTGTGATAAAGGTAGCCTTTTACATACAAATAGAATGTATTGTTAGGATCTTTAGCCAACATATCATCAGCAAACTGCATAGCCTCGTCATATTTGTTGTTATTGCTATAATAATCAATCAAATGACCGAAGAAGAATGAATGTTCAGGATATTTCTGGATACCTTCTTTCAAAGAAGCAATCCATTTAACAGTATCACCTTCGGCTTTCAATGCAGTAGAGATAAATTCCATAGCGTATTTCCCAACTTCTTTATCGTCTTGCGCATAAGGAGCATACTTCAAAATACTAGGATAATCTTCCATCTTAGCAGCTGCTAAACTTGCATAATATGCTATTTGAGGTAATACAGTATCTGTTTGTAACAGATTTTCCTTTTCAAACATCGGGTTGATAGCAATATCAATGTAGGTTGCAAAGAAATCCAACGCTTTTTTATTGCCTTCCTTGGCTGCATCGCCTTCTTTTTGTGAGGCCAAATTAAAGAATTGGATGCCGCCATTGATCAGATTGCCGCGTTCTGCTAAAATTGTAGCAGAATTAGATTTTCTATATTTATTCTTGATTTTGCCCTTTTCATTGGGAATTTGTGCTAATTCGTCACATTTGAAGTAGAATTTACACATGTTTAATGCACTATTATATACCTGAAGAGTGTCATAAGGTTTTCTCAGATAGGCATTTTCCATTTCTTTCTCACTTCTTTTTCTTTGGATAAGACCTGCTACATCCCACGTTTCGGCATTGTCCTTTGTTTCGGGATTAGTTAAAGCTTGATTTATCAGTTCCTCTGCTTTGGCAAAGTCAGGATTTACTCCGTTAGCAATACTTTTAGCCTCTTTTACGTTCTTTTCTTGGGCGAAAGTAAAACTTGCGGCAAGTAGTAAAACCATTGAAAATAATACTCTTTTCATGATTGTAGAAAATTTAAATTAATATTATGTCTATTCTTCATTTTCACTGTTTACCTCGTTCTGAGGGCTTTCAAGGGTATTTTCTTCCCCCTCCTCTATAAGTTCCTCTTCATTTTCTGAAGTGACTTTGCATACAGAGCCAATTTCGTCATTACGTTTCTCAAGGTTGATTAGGCGTACACCTTGTGTAGCACGTCCCATGATACGAACATCGGCAACTTTCAGACGGATGGTAATACCGGATTTATTAATAATCATCAAGTCATTTTCATCTGTAACAGACTTGATCGTTACTAATTTACCCGTTTTATCGGTGATATTCATTGTTTTCACACCTTTACCTCCACGATTGGTTTTGCGATAATCTTCAATATCCGAACGTTTGCCATATCCTTGTTCCGATACAACCATAATTGTTTCCGCCTCAGGATCTTTGATGCATATCATACCTACTACTTCGTCTTGACCGTCCTCATCCAATGTCATGCCACGTACACCGGTGGCAGTACGTCCCATAACACGCACAGCACTTTCATGGAAACGAATGGCACGTCCGTTACGGTTGGCAATGATGATTTCATTGTCGCCGTTTGTCATACGCACTTCGATTACACGGTCGTCTTCACGGATAGTGATAGCATTTACACCATTTTGGCGAGGGCGTGAATACTGCTCAAGCAATGTTTTCTTAATGACACCATTTTTGGTACAGAACAATACATAATGGCTGTTGATAAACTCTTGGTCGTTCAGGTTCTTCACGCGCAAATAGGCGTTTACAGCATCGTCAGAGTCGATATTCAACAAATTCTGGATGGCGCGACCTTTCGAATTCTTAGTACCTTCAGGGATTTCGTATACCTTCAGCCAGTAACATTTACCTTTCTGTGTAAAGAACATCATGGTATTATGCATGGTTGCAGGATAAATATGCTCTACAAAGTCTGCATCGCGGGTTTCGGTACCTTTGGAGCCTACCCCACCACGGTTTTGCGCACGGAATTCGCTCAGCGGTGTACGCTTGATGTATCCCATGTGTGAGATGGTGATAATCATTTCATCATCTGCATAGAAGTCTTCCGGATTGAATTCTTCTGATGAGTAGACGATTTCTGAGCGACGTTCGTCACCATACTTCTCTTTTACTTCAATCAGTTCATCTTTAATGACTTTGCGGCAGAGTTCGTCATTGACAAGGATCTCTTCCAAATAAGCAATCTGCTTCTGAATTTCCTCATATTCGGCGTGCAGTTGGTCTTGCATCAGGCCTGTGAGCTGGCGCAAACGCATTTCAACAATAGCACGTGACTGAATTTCACTGAGTTGGAATCGCTCCATCAAACCAGATATCGCATCATTCGGTGTTTTAGCAGCACGGATAATCTTAATTACTTCGTCGATATTATCAGATGCAATGATTAATCCTTCCAGAATATGTGCACGTTCTTTGGCCTTGCGCAAATCGTACTGAGTACGGCGGATGACTACGTCGTGTCTGTGCTCAACGAAGTATTTTATCAAATCTTTTAGATTCAACAGACGTGGACGGCCATGTACCAATGCAACATTGTTCACACCAAAAGATGTCTGCAGCATTGTCATCTTGTAGAGCTTGTTGAGTACAACGCTGGCATTTGCATCACGTTTTACATCAATAACGATACGCATACCTTCACGGTCGGATTCGTCATTAGCATTGGCAATACCTTCAATTTTCTTTTCGTTGGCCAAATCGGCTATATTCTTAATCAATTCAGCTTTGTTGACGCCATAAGGAATTTCTGTCACAACGATTTTATCGTGCGTCGAACCAGTCTCAATTTCGGCTCTAGCACGCATTATGACACGTCCGCGTCCCGTGAGATAGGCTTCGCGAACACCGTTCATACCGTATATATAGCCTCCGGTCGGGAAGTCGGGAGCTTTAACATACGTCATCAACTCTTCTATATCGATGTCATTATTTTCGATGTATGCAATACAAGCGTCAATAACCTCAGATAGATTATGAGTCGGCATATTGGTAGCCATACCTACAGCAATACCAGATGCACCATTTACCAAAAGATTTGGAATACGGGCCGGCATGACGGTAGGCTCTTGCAGAGAGTCATCGAAATTGTTCTGCATGTCAACAGTCTCTTTTTCAAGGTCTGTCATCATGTCTTCACCAATTTTTCGCAAACGACACTCGGTATAACGCATGGCAGCAGCGCTGTCACCGTCTACTGAACCGTAGTTACCTTGTCCGTCTACCAACATGTAACGCATTGCCCAAGGCTGAGCCATACGTACAAGAGCTCCGTAAACGGACGAGTCGCTATGAGGGTGATATTTACCTAATACTTCACCTACAACTCTGGCTGATTTTTTATAAGGTTTGTCGGAGGTATTTCCCAATCCCATCATTCCGAAAAGAATTCTTCGGTGAACGGGTTTAAAACCATCTCTAACATCCGGAAGGGCACGTGAGACAATGACCGACATAGAGTAGTCAATGTACGATGACTTCATTTCCTCCTCGATGTTAATCTTTATAATTCTGTCTTGTTCAAGCATTTAAAAAGATTATTAATTATACATTTTCGGGTTCGTGAAAAACCACGCTAAAGTACTGCTTTTTTACGATATACAAAAGTTTTCCTCCATAAACTTTGTTGCCTGCGGCATAAATATAGAAGTACTCCCTCCTTTCCTCCCCAAGTTGCCATTAATATATAAGGTATAAAATGGAAAAACAGATTTGAAATTTGTGGCACGGGATTTGTATACTATTAAATCAGTTAAATATGATACGTTGAATTAATAAATGCGTATCTTTGTCGTGGATAACCTTTTTAATTGAGGAGAATTATAAAATATGAACAATCAATTTTCACAAAGAGTTTCAGACATAATTACTTATAGCAAGGAAGAAGCCAATCGATTGAGAAATCGTTATATTGGTCCGGAACACCTTCTGCTCGGCATGTTGCGTGATGGCGGAGGAAAAGCTATTGAAATATTGTTGAAACTTGATATAGATTTAAAACGAGTAAAAAGTCGCCTGGAGGGTTTCCTGAAAGATGCCGAGGACGATACTCTCTTGCCGGACGCTGAAGTGCCCTTGTCCCCGATGACGGCTAAGATATTGAAGATGTGTATGCTTGAAGCGCGTTTGCTGAAAAGTGCAACTGCCGATACGGAACATGTATTGCTGGCTATCTTGAAAGACGGAGACAATCTTGCTGCAACTGTTTTGGAAGAACACCGGGTGGATTATCAGGCTGTATTTGAACAGCTTTCGATGAAATCGACCAATCCGAATGCGGGAATGGGATTCGCTGAGGATGATGAAGAGGATGAAGAAGACATGAGTATGTCTCGCTCCTCCCGTACTGGAGGGGCTGGTTCGGCTTCGGCTGCACAGACTGCATCTAGAAAGCCGTCCAATGATACCCCCGTGCTGGACAATTTCGGCGTAGACATGACCCGGGCTGCCGAAGAAGGCAAGCTGGACCCGGTTGTGGGTCGCGAACGCGAGATTGAACGTCTGGCGCAAATCTTGAGCCGCCGCAAGAAGAACAATCCGGTGCTTATCGGTGAACCAGGAGTCGGAAAATCTGCCATTGTAGAGGGTTTGGCATTGCGTATTGTGCAAAAGAAAGTTTCGCGCATTTTGTTTGAAAAGCGCGTGGTGATGCTTGATATGGCCTCTGTGGTGGCGGGAACAAAATATCGTGGTCAGTTTGAGGAACGTATCCGCTCTATTATCAACGAGTTGCAGAAAAATCCGAATGTCATCCTTTTCATCGATGAAATCCATACGATTGTAGGTGCCGGTGCTGCTGCCGGTTCCATGGATGCTGCCAATATGCTGAAACCGGCTTTAGCGCGTGGTGAAATCCAGTGTATTGGAGCTACCACTCTCGATGAATACAGAAAGAATATTGAGAAAGACGGTGCTTTGGAACGTCGTTTCCAAAAGGTGATTGTAGAGCCTACCACAGCTGAAGAAACGCTTCAGATATTGAAGAATATCAAGGAGAAGTATGAAGACCATCATAACGTGAGCTACACGGATGAAGCCTTGGAAGCATGTGTCAAGTTGTCAGCACGCTATATAACCGACCGCAACTTCCCGGATAAAGCTATTGATGCTTTGGACGAGGCGGGGTCGCGTGTGCATTTGACGAATATTAATGTTCCGAAAGAAATTGAGGAGCAGGAAAAGCTGATTGAAGAGGCACGTGGCTTGAAGGCTGAAGCTGTAAAATCACAGAATTTTGAGCTGGCTGCTAGCTACCGTGACCGTGAGAAGGAACTTTCTGTCCGCTTGGAGGAGATGAAGGTCGAGTGGGAAGCCCGTTTGAAGGATGACCGCCAAACGGTAGGCGAAGAGGAAATAGCCAATGTTATTTCGATGATGTCCGGTGTACCCGTACAGCGCATGGCGCAGGCAGAAGGACTTAAACTGGCCGGAATGAAGGAAGAACTACAGGCGAAGGTGATAGCTCAAGATGCTGCGATAGAGAAACTTACCAAAGCAATCTTGCGTAGCCGTGTAGGGTTGAAAGACCCGAACCATCCCATCGGAACCTTTATGTTCCTTGGCCCTACTGGTGTGGGTAAGACGCATTTGGCAAAGCAATTGGCAAAATATATGTTTGGCTCTGCCGATGCCTTGATACGTATCGATATGAGCGAGTATATGGAGAAATACACCGTATCTCGTATGATTGGTGCCGCTCCGGGATATGTGGGCTATGAGGAAGGCGGCCAGTTGACCGAAAAGGTTCGTCGCAAGCCGTATTCCATTGTCTTGCTGGATGAGATTGAGAAAGCTCATCCGGATGTGTTCAACATCTTGCTTCAGGTACTGGATGAAGGTCGTTTGACTGACAATTATGGCAGAACCATTGATTTCAAGAATACGGTTATCATTATGACCTCCAATATCGGTACGCGACAGTTGAAGGAATTTGGCCGTGGCGTAGGTTTTACGGCGCAAAACCGCACGGATGGCAATGAACATTCGCGCAGCGTGATACAAAAGGCTCTGAACAAGACCTTTGCTCCCGAATTCTTGAATCGTTTGGATGAAATCATTACTTTCGACCAGCTCTCCTTGGAGGCCATCACAAAGATTGTGGACATTGAGCTGAAAGGCTTGTACGAACGGGTTGAAGCAATTGGTTACAAGCTGGTTGTGGAGGATGATGCAAAGACATTCCTTGCTTCGAAAGGGTACGATGTACAGTTTGGTGCGCGTCCATTGAAGCGTGCTATTCAGAACCACTTGGAGGATGGACTTTCCGAGCTGATAGTGGCGGCGGAGTTACAGCCGGGTGATACGGTAAACGTATCAGTAGACAAAGAAAAAGACGAGTTGAGCATCAAGAAGGCATAAGCTGTTCTTTATAAAAACCGTCAAAATGTCAGTCCTTATGGGCTGGCATTTTTTTTGTGCTATATCTGCCGGAATAATTAAAAATATAAATCTAAAAAATATAAATGTAGTATGCAAAAAGGTAATATTGGGGTAACTACTGAGAATATCTTCCCCGTCATTAAAAAGTTCTTGTATAGTGATCATGAAATTTTTCTCCGTGAGTTGGTTTCTAATGCGGTTGATGCTACACAGAAGCTGAGAACGCTCTCCTCTATCGGTGAGTTCAAGGGTGAAGTTGGCGATTTAACCGTACATGTTTCGCTGGGAAAAGATACCATTACGGTGTCCGACCATGGTATAGGTCTTACGGCTGAAGAAATAGACAAGTATATTAACCAGATAGCTTTCTCTGGCGCCAATGACTTCCTTGAGAAATATAAAAACGATGCCAACGCCATCATCGGCCATTTCGGATTGGGTTTCTATTCGGCTTTTATGGTTGCCAAGAAAGTCGAAATCATCACTAAATCCTATCGGGAAGGCACCCAGGCTGTAAAGTGGACATGCGATGGCAGTCCGGAGTTTACGATTGAAGACACTGATAAGGCAGAACGTGGTACGGATATCGTTCTTTACATAGACGATGACTGCAAGGAATTCCTTGAAGAAGCACGCATCTCCTCTTTGTTGAAGAAGTATTGCAGTTTCCTCCCTATTCCGGTTGCATTCGGCAAGAAGAAAGAATGGAAAGACGGCAAGCAGGTTGAAACTGCCGAGGATAATATCATCAATGATTCCAACCCGTTGTGGACGCTGAAACCCAGCGAATTGAAAGATGAAGATTATAAGAAGTTCTACCGTGACCTTTATCCTATGTCCGACGAACCTTTATTCTGGATTCATCTGAATGTGGATTATCCGTTCCACCTTACCGGTATTCTGTACTTCCCTAAAGTGAAAAGCAACATTGAGTTGAACAAGAATAAGATTCAGCTCTACTGTAACCAGGTATATGTAACGGATTCGGTGGAAGGTATTGTTCCTGATTTCTTGACCCTGCTGCATGGTGTGCTCGATTCACCGGACATTCCATTGAACGTTTCCCGTTCTTATCTGCAGAGCGATGCCAACGTGAAGAAGATTTCTACATATATCACGAAGAAGGTGTCAGACCGTTTGCAGTCTATCTTCAAGAATGACCGTAAACAGTTTGAGGAAAAGTGGAATGACTTGAAAATCTTCATCAACTACGGAATGCTTACGCAGGAAGATTTCTATGATAGAGCCAAGGATTTTGCCCTTTTCACCGATACAGACAGCAAATATTATACTTTCGAAGAGTATAAGACGTTGATTAAAGATAACCAGACGGATAAGGATGGAAATCTGATTTATCTGTATGCCAACAATAAAGATGAACAATACAGCTATATAGAGGCCGCTACGAATAAAGGATACAATGTGCTGTTGATGGATGGACAGCTGGACATTGCGGTGGTGAGCATGTTGGAACAGAAGTTCGAAAAGGTTCGCTTCACTCGTGTAGACAGCGATATTATTGATAATCTGATTGTCAAGGAAGACAAGAAGAATGAAGCGTTGGAAGCCGGCAAGCAGGAAGTTCTTTCTTCCATCTTCAAGAGCCAGTTGCCCAAGATGGATAAGACGGAGTTTAACATCACGGCGCAGGCTTTGGGCGAAAACGCCACTCCTATCATGATAACTCAGAGCGAGTACATGCGCCGTATGAAGGAAATGGCCAATATTCAGGCTGGAATGAGCTTCTATGGCGAAATGCCGGATATGTTTAACCTAGTATTGAATTCAGACCATAAGCTGGTGAAGGAAGTGCTGGCAGATGAGGACAAGGAATGTGCTGCTGCCGTTGCTCCAGTTCAGGCAGAGATGGATGAAGTGAACAAGCAACGTAATGAGTTGAAAAAGAAGCAGGAAGGAAAGAAAGATGAGGATATACCGACTGCCGAAAAAGATAAGGTAAGTGAGCTGGATAAGAAGTGGAATGAACTGAAAACGCAGAAAGAAGGTGTCTTTGCCGATTATGCAGCCAAGAATAAGGTTGTCCGTCAGCTGATAGATTTGGCACTGTTGCAGAATGGTATGTTGAAAGGTGAAGCTTTGAACAACTTTGTCAAGAGAAGCATTGACCTGATAAAATAAGTCCCTTTAAATTTGCATTTAATATATGCAAGGGTATTGTGATTCTTCAGAGTCGCAATACCCTTTTTTATTCATTTTCACCAATTATAAAGTGATTTTCTCCGTTGAATACGGCATTTTTAGAAACTATTGTTTATATTTGGGGCAATGAACATTTATCTTACTCGGAATCGCATAGTTATGAAAAGAGTTTTATTGTTTTTGTCGTTTCTTCTATGTACCTTTATTTTACAAGCTCAGAAAGTGGGGCTTGTATTGAGTGGCGGTGGAGCAAAAGGCATGACTCATATTGGCATTATCCGGGCTTTGGAAGAGAATAATATACCCATTGATTATATAACCGGAACCTCTATGGGAGCTATCATCGGTTCGCTGTATGCTATGGGGTATTCTCCGGACGATATGGAGGCGCTGTTGCGCTCTCCCGACTTTAAGCGTTGGTATTCGGGTAAAGTGGAGCCCAAATACGAGTATTATTTTAAAAAGAATCGTCCTTCACCGGAATTTTTCAATATCCGTTTCGCTTTTAGGGACTCGCTGCATATAAAGCCCCAGATACTTCCTACAAGCATGGTCAACCCTATACAGATGAATTTGGTATTTGTGGAATTGTTTGCACGCGCTACAGCTGCATGTGGCGGTAATTTCAACAATCTGTTTGTCCCTTTTCGCTGTATAGCATCCGATGTGTACAATAAAAAGCCATTGGTATTGGGTAAAGGGGATTTGGGAGATGCGGTACGTGCTTCCATGAGCTTTCCATTTGTCTTTAAACCGATAGAAATAGACAGTACACTTGCTTATGATGGCGGTATTTATAATAATTTCCCTACGGATGTGATGCGGGAAGATTTTCATCCGGATGTCATTATTGGCAGTGTGGTGGCGGCAAATCCCGGTAAGCCGAAGGAGAATGACCTGATGAGCCAATTGGAGAATATGATTATGCAGAAGACCGATTATTCCATTCCGGACTCATTGGGTATAGTCATGACCTTCAAGTACGATGATGTCAACCTGCTGGATTTTGACCGTCTGCAGGAATTGCACGATATAGGCTACAACCGTACTCTTAATATGATGGATTCCATCAAAAGCCGTGTTCACCGTAGGGTGAATGCTGATAATGTGCGTTTGAGGCGCCTTGTCTTCCGGAGTAACCTACCTCAATTCCGTTTCCGGGATATTATTATTGAAGGGGCGAATGCCCAACAGCAAGCCTACATCAAAAAAGAATTCCATGATGAGGAGCATGAAGTCTTTACTTATGAAGACTTGAAGCGCGGGTATTTCCGTTTGCTGGCAGATAATATGATTTCGGAAATAGTTCCTCACGCAGTGTATGATTCGGAAGCCGATTTATATCAGCTGCATTTGAAGGTGAAGATGGAGGATAATTTTTCCGTGCGTCTGGGGGGCAGTGTCTCTACCACGAGCTCAAACCAAATCTATTTGGGAGTAGGATATCAGAACTTGAATTATTATTCCAAGGAAATAACTTTTGACGGTCAGTTGGGTAAGATTTATAATAATGCACAGTTGATGGGTAAGATTGATTTGCCTACCCGCATACCTACATCCTTTCGTTTTATTGCTTCAATCAGTACCTTCGATTACTACAAGAAGGATAAGTTGTTTTCCAAGAATGACAAGCCTTCATTCAATTCAAAAGATGAGCGCTTTGTGAAGTTGATGGTTGCCTTGCCGTTTCTGGCTAATAAGCGTGCGGAGTTCAGTCTGGGGTATGGCCAACTGGAAGATAACTATTTTCAATCCAGCGTAATAGATTTCGATAAGGACCGTTCGGACAGAAGTACATACAAACTTTTGGGAGGTTCCATCGGTTTCTATGGGAGTACCCTAAATACGCGGCAATACGCGACAAAAGGTTATTTGGAGAAGTTGATAGCCCAGGTCTTTACCGGGAGGGAAAGATTTGAACCTGGGAATCCGCAAGAAGGGTACAGTCCTTCTCCGCAAGAACGGCAATCATGGTTGCAAATTTCTTATATGAAGGAGGCATATCACACAATGGGACCGAAGTTCACCTTGGGATGGATGGCAGAAGCACTGTATTCGTCGAAAAATTTTTCTGAGAATTATACGGCAACTATGATGCAGGCAGGAGAATTTGCACCGACTCCACATAGTAAACTGATGTACAATGAAGCTTTTCGTGCCAACCAATATGTGGCTGCCGGCATCAAACCGATATATGTTTTGAATGATATGTTCCAGTTTCGGACAGAATTTTATGGCTTTACGCCGATTTTTCCGATAAAAAAGAATGCATTGAATAAAGCGTATTATGGAAAAGCATTCTCCCGCTTTGAGTATATGGGAGAAGTTTCTGTTATTTGTCATTTGCCCTTCGGAGCCATCTCTGCTTATGTAAATCATTATAGCTCACCGAGAAGGGAGTGGAATGTGGGGATGACAATCGGCTGGCAGTTGTTTAATTATCGCTTTGTCGAATAAATTTCTTCAAAAAAAGTTTGTATATTGTTTGCTAATTCGGAAAAAGTACGTATCTTTGCACCCGTTAAACAAAGAGGCCGCGTAGCTCAACTGAATAGAGTAGCTGACTACGGATCAGCCGGTTACAGGT
>OWHX01001038.1_pt1 | contig 12957 bp, 8 predicted proteins | sample 1732801 | NCBI WGS metagenome assembly OWHX01 (sample SAMN05065755, study PRJEB22554) | human gut metagenome | biome: ENVO:2100002; feature: ENVO:00000062; material: ENVO:00002003 | host: Homo sapiens | place: USA
GAGGTCGGAAAACGAAAGTAGGAAGAAAACTACTTCGTTTTCCTCCTACTCGATTATACTCATTCTACGGCATTCTGTGGCACATCGAGGTATATGAATCGTACTTAAAATCGTACTTAAGAAAAAAAGGACAGTCTAGTTTTTCTTAAACGTTGGACCGGCAGAAGGCTCGAATATAGTGGCATATAATGGAGTCCTGTGGCATTGCTATCACTATCACATGGTTAACCTGCATTATACATAGCCACCACGCTTTGTCTTCGCAGTAGCTGTTCGATCGATCCGCATTTCCGGCACCACATGGTTTTTCTGATAAAAGCCGTTCGATGTGGCTGAAAACAGCACTGGAAGATGGTCAGAAGGCACAGGACAGCGCGTTTTTTCAAGTGTGGAGCGCAGCAGTGCTTCCCCTATCGTGGTTACGTGACTTATATTTGGACCATTACTCGGTTTATGAGAATGTCAGATGTTGCAGTCTGGTCAATACGGACACCATTTCGGCAATCATCTGGTCCATGCGTCCTCGGTCACAATAGCATTCAGAGTATATGAAGCTGGACCTCTGCCCCTTGAAGTCCGTCGCGGCATAGCCTGTCGCAGTCTTCGGCATCTTCAAAGCCGGCCATTATCTGGTATATCCTCTGGCGGAGCATCTCCGTCTGGCTGTGTACCACCATAGGTTTCCGGCGCGGATCTTTGATGCAGGATTCTATGCGTTCTATGATGCGGTTTGATGATTTTTCGTATTCGCGGACAAGGGGCAGTCCGCCGAGCGAGGAGAGTTCGGGTGCAGAGAAATCCACCGTCACTTTCTTGCCGCCCACTGGCCCAAGTTCAAACAGTGTAGGAAAAGTTTGGTAATCTGCGGAATATGAAGTAATTTCCGCTCATGAAGTAAAGGAAAAATGTTTCTTGTTTTTAGCATTACAAAAATAACATTTAATTCTCTGATTACCAAATAATTATGAGGGTTACTTTACTTTCTTTATGAATAATTCAGGTTAGACATAAGAATATGGAAAATAGTAAATGCTGAATAACATGATAAAAAACGACAGAATCACGCCGCAGTATATTACTTCTCTTAGAGAAGGTGAGATCTTTGTGTTCGGCAGTAATAAGGAGGGCATGCACGGGGGTGGAGCAGCACGCATCGCCTATGAAGAGTTCGGCGCAGAATGGGGCGTCGGTGTCGGTATGACCGGTCAATGCTATGCAATTCCGACAATGGACGGACGCATTGATATTATCCGTAAGCACGTTGACGATTTTACGGCCTATGCAAAAGAGCACCCGGAATTGACATTCCTGGTAACGCGCATCGGCTGCGGTATTGCCGGGTGGCACGATAGTGAAATAGCTCCACTTTTTAAAGAAGCGTCAGCACTTGACAATGTCACACTTCCGGAAGAGTTCTGGAATGCACTTGGATTATGATGGAGGATTTTCAAATCAAGATGATGTCAGCCTCATGGAGGATTTGCCGATGGTTCTTTTGGCAAATCCTTCTGTTCTATTGCATGCCCTATCTTTGGCTGAATCAGTATGACACTGCAACTGTAGTGTTGATATTGCTATATACAACATCCTTTTCAGTGTATTGGGAATTTGCATCGGAAGCCAACAGATTCAGGTTGCTTTGGATTCCGTATCTGGCTTATTGTGCCATTGCAGTCACATTATGCTGCTCAATCGGGACATGGAATGCCTCGATATTGTTTTCGATATTGATTCCATTGTATGGGGCAGCATGCGTCCTTCTGACGAGAGGCAGTGAAAGATTATTTCGGAGATTCCGAAAAGGAAACAAATATGGTTGGATTGTCACAGTTGCAGTGCTAGTCATATTTCTTGTCTCACTGAAAATCATTGGAGTTTCTTGGGAATCTTCAAGACAAGGAACTCCTGAAATGGAAAAGAACGAAATGCTGGCAAGAAGAAATTATCTGCTTGGCAAGCTGCTAGTGACGCCAGAAGAAGTCCTGAACGAAATGCCGTCAGCCATAGGCGTTCAATTCCAGGGAGAATGGGCATTGTACTCATGCTCAATGTTGTCAGCGGCACTGGTAGACATGTCTAAGTTATATCCAGAGACCAGGCAAGAGAATCTCCAATATGTCGATAGACTCATTAGCATTGTGATGTCTCCTGAACTCAGCTATTATGACTACTTGAGATGGGGTGAAGATCCTCTGGAGAGTTTGGACGGCGACGAAAGCCACATATCATACCTCAGTCATTTGGCTTGGATGATGTGCGGTTACAAACAACTTGGCGGTGATTCAAAATATGACAAGTTGCTGTCAGACTTATGCAAGACAATGAACAGAAGGATACTCAATAGTGACTGCATGAATTTGCCTACTTATCCTGGAGAGTCCATCTATATTCCGGACATGCTTGTAGCCATTGTCGCTCTGAACAAATATGCGGAACTGAATAACGGGAAATACCGCAGTACCATAAGAAAGTGGACAAGTCGGGCAACAGAGGAATGGCTTGACGAAAAGACCGGATTGTTGGTTTCATTCCTGCAAGAGGACGGTACTCAATATGGAGATGTACCTGTAAAAGGCTCCTATTCGGCCTTGAACTGTTACTACTTGACTTTCATTGACCCTCGATTCGCCAAAGAGCAGTATGATACACTTAAATCATTGTTCTGGAAAGACGGCATAATCGCCGGCCTGAAAGAATACCATGACCGGAGATGCTATCTGGGTGTGGATATAGATGCCGGGCCGATTCTATTTGAATTAAGTCCGTCCGGGACAGCCTTTATGGCAGGAGCTGCAACCTATTTTAATGACAGTTCAATCAGGAAAGACATATTGAGGACAGCAGAAATTGCGGGACATTCAGTCAGGCATAACGGCAAGCAGCATTATCTTTTGGCAAACGTGGCGTTAGTCGGCGAATCCATTATGCTGGCCATGAGGACACATTTCAAGTAATTGGACGGCGTTGTTATACCCGACAACCATATTGTCACTGGTCTGGATGACTGTCGAAAAACACTGTGTTTTTACAATAAAATTCGAGAGATCTTATACGAATTTGTCGCTGAAGAGGAACTGGAACAGTCCGGTGAACAGGATTCCATTATTGTCCCTGTAGGGCATAATGTCGTCCTTGACGATAACAATCTTCTGGAAGGAATCATCAATGCGTTTGAGCGAATTCAGTTCCTGCTCACGTTTTTCTTCGGTTTCTATCTCGTAGGCCGACTGAATATAGTACTTCTCGTTCCCATCAGTAGCAATGAAATCTACCTCATATTGTTTGTATTCAGACTTGCCATCGACCATTTTACGGTGCTCAACGACTCCCACATCCACCACATAACCACGGTACAGCAATTCATTGAAGATGATGTTCTCCATCAGATGTGTCTGCTCCAATTGGCGGTAATTCAGCCTCGCGTTTCTAAGACCGACATCTATCGAGTAGTATTTCTTGATGTTCTCGTAATACTTGTTGCCCTTGATATTATAACGTCGGGCTTCGTTGAACAAGAATGCCTCTTCCAGATAGCCGATATACTTTGCAACTGTGTCATCCGTTATCTTGATTTTGCGGACACTTCCCAGCGTATTGGTGATACGTGTCGTATTGGTAAGGGAACCGATGGATGAGCATAAAGCATCGGCTATGGCTTCAAGCGCTTCCCGATTTTCAACGTTGTGGCGCTCGACTACATCGTCCAGATAGGTCTTCTTCCACAGTTTCTGGAGATAGGTGGTCTTCTGTTCAGCCGTCGGCATTTTCCTAAGTGCGGGAAGTCCTCCATAAGTGTAATACTCTTTCCACAGGTCATTGACACTTTCCTGTCGGTCCTGACAAAATTCGCGGAAAGTGAACGGAAGGACGCTGACCTCGTCGCTGCGCCCGCGGAAGATGGTATTGATTTCGGTAGAAAGGAACTTTGAATTGCTGCCGGTGACATACACATCTACATTCTGACGCTTATTAAGGCCATTGACAATCCTTTCGAATCCATCGACCTCCTGAATTTCGTCCAGGAAGACGTAGTAATTCTCGGTCTGCGAGGCAATTCTGGAATAAAGGTATTCTTTCAGCTTCTCGCGGTCCAGTAGTTCTTGGGAAGTGTCCTCATCCTCAATATCAAAGGAAATGATGATAATGTTATCTTCGGGAACACCTTTGGAGAGGAGATAATCCTTGTATAGGGGATCCAAGAGGAAGGATTTACCGGAACGCCTCGGTCCGGTAACCGCTTTAATCTGCCCATTATCCCTCCTGACAATCAGTCGGTTAAGATACAAATCCCGTTTTACGTAAGCATTCATAATATTCTACTTTCGAAATCTACTGCAAATTTACAGTAAATTTCGAAAACGCCAAAGGTCAATTCTCAATTATTGGCAGTTTGCCTATACATCTCCTCCGTATTGTAGCACTTTTCTGACGACGTTATGCAGAGACATACATCCGTATGTATATAGATTCCGTTATCGAGGATAACTATCACAGGATAAAGACGATATATCAATGACACTCCAGTCGCAAGGAATTGTCGTGGATGCCGGTCAACCGCAGGCTCATGAAGAAGATGAGGAACAATGCACTGGGCCTGCTGACGGAATCGTCGAGGAAATAGTACCCAATATTACCTGCCAATGGATGACGAATTTGACTAATCGAATTTCATGTCATTTAATGACGGGGTTTTCGATTACAAAAGTTACTGTTAGATAGAATTCAATGCAAAAATTCGTGATAAGTTGTCCATAGGTTTTCCAACCTTGAACCTGAGCATTTGAAAAAAAACTCATGCCAGAATATCCGGGTCGAATTGAGATGATCGACTCTTCCTATCTTGTGATTTATGGAGGATGTCTTAACTGTTGCACATGGACGGTTTTCGAAAAGTGATTAAGTTAATTAACTCATACAGGTTACTCAAGATAATCATCGATTAGACTGTTCTCTATCGGTGATTTTTTGTCGGATAAAATTAAAATTCTAAATTTGCATCGTCAGCGGGTCGCAGTGGCTCACTGACGACATACTTGACACGTTTGTGTCCTGCAGTCCTAACAAGAAATCTGGAAAATTTTTATAGACAGGGCAATTGCAAGGCACATTCTACCTGCATCGTTGACTTCAATCGAAATCAACATAGTGGGTAGGGTGGTTGCATATTACCTGTCGGGCTTTTCCAGAGCCTCTTGTTTGATGTGTGATTCGCTCCACCCTTTTTCGTGTGCATGCCGATTACCTAACAATAACCTAGTAATGCGTACGATGACAGCATCTTTACCTTTATTTGACTTAAAACAAAAAACGATCAAAAATACTGAACAGTCTTTTCTGAAAGCTGCTGAAATCAACTTTTCTGAAAATTGTTGTTGAAGAAAAACTTGCTTTTTACAGGACTCTCCCTTGGCTTCTGAAGATTCCTGCTCAAGAGCATACCGGGACTTGCCGTCGTAGAACTTCCATGTCGGGATGTCACGTTCTGTGCCAACCTTGCTTTGTAGGAGATGTCGTTCTTCTTGCAGGAGGTTATAACCTCCGCAACTTCTTCGCGTGTCATCATAAGAAAAATGTTTTCCGCGAAGGTAACCATGAAGTCTCAAGATTCAATGACGGGCGTCACCGGAGGCTTACACATAAATGACTGGTAAATAAAGATTGCCATTATAGTTCATAATAGTAACAGACTTAGTTACCAAGCTCTAGTTGATTTTTCACGAGTTGATAATATCGTCCTCGTTTAGCCGTAAGTGTTTCGTGTGTTCCTTGCTCCACAATTACACCATCATCTAGTACGATAATATGATCTGCGTTTTTTACCGTACTAAGTCGGTGAGCGACAATTACGACCGTTTTATCCATATAAAATTGTTCCAGATTACCTATAATTTCCCGTTCATTATAGGCGTCTAACGAGGATGTTGCTTCATCAAAAAATAGAAAGTCGGGATTACGATAAACAGCTCGTGCAATATGTATTCGTTGCTTTTCTCCTCCACTTAAATCTATTCCAGTTTCTCCCAATTGTGTATGAAACCCCATAGGTAATTCGTTTATTCGTTCTGCAATTCGTGCAATTTGTGTCGCATATTTTAGATGCTCCAAGTCTGGTTTTTCATCTGACAAAGCAATATTTTCAGCCACAGTTCCACTGAAAATAAATCCGTCTTGCATGACTACGCCGCACCGTGCTCGCCATGAGTCGAGATTTACATCGCATATATTTTCGTCATCTATATATATACACCCTTCAGTTGGATAATAAAAACCTAACAGAAGTTTTATGAGAGTCGTTTTGCCACTTCCGCTTACACCTACTATGGCTGTAGTTTTACCCAGCGGTATTTCAATATTAATATGTTTGAGTACTTCTCTAGTTGCGCTACCTCCGTAATGGAAACTTACATTCTCGAATCGAATTCCACGAGTCAAATGGCGATTATCTAGAGATATCATTTTATGATGGTTCTCGTCAGGTTTTTCGTAAATGTCCGCAAGTCGTTTGTTGGAAAGATTAGCATCCTGCATAATTTGACTAAATTTTATGAGTTCCCCCATAGGTCCAGAGAGTTGACCGAGTACATAACTTATCATCATCATTCCACCGAGAGTCATTTGATCTTGAATCACGTAAAACGAACACAAACCAGTTAGTAGTATATCTTTGAGCCTATCAATGAAATTCGAACCATTTGACATATAATAATTTAGGTAAATTGACTCAAGCCGCAGTTCGTTAATTCGCATTTCTTTTCTGTGCCATTCGTCAATTCGTGTTTGTTGAGCATTATTGAGTTTTATTTCAGGCATTCCCATAACCATTTCGTAAATTACATTACGCCGTTCGGATTCCGCAGTAAAAAGTGAATAATCAAGATATTTGCGTTTGCGAAGGAAAAATAGATTATAGATAATCGACAATACACTAAATAACATGAACAATAGAAAAATATTCATATTAAGTACCAATAACATTACCGAAAAGACCAAAATATTGAGAACTATAAAAAGCATCCCTATGAGATTGTCAGTAATGAAATTGCTAAGCCTTTCCTGATCTTTTAGACGCTGGATGAGGTCGGAACGAAAAGTCGAATCAAAAAAAGACATCGGGAGCTGGATTATTTTCTTCAAGTAATTAGAAATCAAATCCACATTAACCCGGATGCTGGTTTTTGCAGAGATTAAATCTGTAACATTGTCAGATATCATATATCCTATAAAGAAAGCAAATTGGCTAAGCAATAAAATCCCAATGAGATGGATGTCCTTCTGCATGATACCTTCATCAATAGTTTTGCCCAGCAGTAATGGCATAGCCCAGCTAGTGCATAACACAACTAAAGTCAGCACGAAAATATAAAAAAAGTTTCTGCGATACTTCCGCATCATTCCTGTAATAACATCAAGCATTTTGCCTCGTTTCTCTTCCTTTTCGCTTTCGATGCTTATTTTATGAAAATCTGATTTCGGAGCCATCACTACCGCCACACCTTTCCCTGCTATCAGCCATTTTTCCAGTAACTTATCTTCTGTTAGGCATTCTTTCCCATAGGCAGGATCTAAAATCGTGAATATGTTGCATGAGTGCCTTTTACGTATCTTCTCAAGTACGACAAAATGTCCATGTTTGAGATAAAGAATAGCTGGCATAGGCATTCGATACATATCCTTACGTTCAACATTAACACAAGATGCCTCAAAGCCAATAGTCTCGAAGCAACTTACTATATCACTAATCGATATACCTGCACGTGTCTGTTGGCAAAGTGTTTTGAGTGTTTTTATACTATAGACTTTACCATAATAAGCCGAAATCATTCGGATACAGGCAATACCACAATCGTTTGATTCTAATTGTCGATAGATTGGTACACGCATAATATACTATTCTATATTGCAGTCGTAAAAACGTTGCATTACAACCCTGTCCATATCTTCGTTGTCAAGTCCTTCCAAACAGATTTCTTCTCCATTAGATTCTATGGCTTTCTGGGAGCAACTACCTCCACATAACAGTAAAATTCGGCACTTGCGACATATCTGGCGACTTAATTTGGTCTTACGACGAGAGTTGATATTTTCAGTCCAAATAATATTACCATCATTGGAGAGTATACCGGATTTGTTTTCAGAGGAAAAATCGCGTGCTGTGCATTTGAAAACATTACCATCATAATTGACGACAGCCTCATATACTTTATCCGCATAACACGGATTACGTAGATTGTTCATTGAAAAGGCATCGCCAACATTAGGAAATTCCTTACGGAAAAGTTCTACTATATCCGTAACTATAGAGTCGGAAAGATTCTGAATACGACGGTCTTGCCATACACGATGAAAACTTATGGTTAACAATTTACGTTTTTTCTCATCAATAGTGTTGATGTCATTTAACGCATCCTTGACTGACAAAATGTTGGATGCTGTATAATTGATTCTCAAAATTACTTCTATGCCACAATCAAGTAATCTTTTTACATTTGTTAGGATTATGTTATATGATCCTTCTCCCCGTAAAGGAAAACGGGTTTTATCGTGTCTTTCTCGGTTTCCATCTAGCGTAATTTGAAAACTCTTCAATTCGTCTTTTTCTGTCAAGTGGGCTATTTTTTTATCGTTAATTAAGTAGCCGTTAGAAGTGAAATTTACTAGTAGATGCACGCCAAAACGTTGGCACTCTTGCCGACAATGGTCAAGGATGGGGCGCACGATTTCATCGTAATACAGTAAGGGTTCACCGCCAAAAAAGGACAAATCAAAAAACTCTAAATCTTTCTGAGTACGAATAATTCTTGAAATCATCAACAAAACACGATTGAGTACTTCCGTACTCATTTTTGATCCTGTGATATGGTTTTCATAACAATACCAACATTTAAAATTGCAGTCCATCGTTGGATTAAGAATTAAACGGTACGTTTTCGGTGAACACTCTACTTCGTCAGCTAGACGCTTTAATTTAACAAATTCATTCTCTTCGTCATTAACAATACCACCGCCTCTGACAAGTTCGGCATAAAGACTAGGTGCTTCGATAGCTAGTTGGTCAGCTGATATAGATTCTAACAGTGGCGTAAGTGCTCTTTTATAAATAACAAATTGGTCGGTAGAACCACAATATACCAATCCTAATTTTTCGCTCAATGGTAATATTGTATTATAATCGCTGTACTTCATAAATATAAGTCGATTTTATAATTTTAAAAAACAATAGAAGTATATGCTTGTAAAAAGCTATCCACTTCTATTGTTTAATAATAAACAAGACTATGGCGTTTTTTGACCTGGTTTATCAGTTTTCGTACATTTACGATCATTGATTGAACCTTGACAACCTGTTTCCGTTCCATTCGTACATCTTCGATCATTGATACTTAGATCACACGAAGAGGACCTGTTTTCACACTTGCCGTTGCTTCCAGCCTGTAGAGTGTCGGCCTTTCCGACAAGCAGCATAGCCTCTTGTTCCTTACTGAATTGATTGTTTTCTAAGGATTTTACGAAATCCCGCATTTTCTGATTTTGAGTCATGGTGTTTGAGTTTTAATTATCCCTACTCTATGAGCTTTTCGGGTACCGCTAAGATTTGTTTATTGCATCCTTTTTTCAATATTGCTGTTCTGTCTTTTTTCTACGCGGCGGGCACGCTGGTTACCGAATGTGTAGGAAAAAGTGACTACGCCGGTAATGTCCCGTTTGTTAGTGATTGAAAACCGATAATCCGAAAAGGTATTGGTAATAGTTATGTTCGATTTCAGAATATTGTATACTCCTGCTGAAAGAGAGGCTCGGCGGAACTGTTTCAGTATATATATTTCCAAATCGTGTGTGGCTCCGATATCAAAGGCTGCAGCTCGTCTTTTGCTTGAATACTGATATTTAAGGTCAAGATACCAATTGTATTTTTTTGATAATGCAAGATTACTTTTTACGGTAACTCCGTAGCTGAGATCATTGAAGTCTATTTTTCTATTACTCACCGCACCACGAGTGGATACATAACCGAATGCTGCTTTAACTGAAAAATTCCAATAGTTCTTGAACAGGCTTTGGGATATAAACAGTGAAATATCCAATGCGTGGCCGTTTCCATAGTTATCCGTATATGTGCGGGTCATATCATCTATTGGCAAAACGAAGTCAGTCCACAAATCCTTGTCATAAAGGTAATCCACTGTCAGCATATAGTCATCAAACAGAGTATAGCTGAACATCAATTCGTAGCCTTTGCTCGATTTGAGATTAGGATTATTCTGGATATAAGTGGAGGGCGAGGTGTAGGTGATGAATGGGTTTAGTTGTCCATAATAGGGACGCATAATGGAACTGGTAAAATCCAACGAGAGTTCGTGGTCGTCAGATGGCATATAGAGTATGGATAGCGTCGGGAAAATGTCAAATTCGTTTCGATTAACGGTTTCAGAAGTGGTTTTCTGTGAACCTTTTGCGTGGTATTTTTCGGCTCTGACTCCTATTTCAGTCTCAAGTGTTTCAGACCATACCCGTTGGTAGTTGATATATCCGGCAAGATTATAATCTTTATAAATAAATCGGTTGGTGCGTCCGGCATCGCTCACATAATCGTCCCCAGAACGCAACCCATAGAAAAAATCATTATCTACCGTTCCGCGATATCCGCTTAGTCCAACTTGAAGCGTATTGTCAGAGTTGAAGCAATGTTCATATTCAGCACGTCCCCCATATACTGTTGTACCTACCGATGGTCGCTGGAAAAAATCGTCTGTTATAACAGATGAGGCCAAGTAATCTTTACGATATGTGTTGTTGATGTTGCGTTTGTTGGAATTGTTTTTAAAATCAAGGTCAATGTTTAAGCGAGAGCCTTCATTGTCCGTTTTGAAGACATAATTGAGGTTTGCTCCCCATGTCAGATTAGGGGCAGGACTTTTCGTGATGACATCTGCTGTATAGATTGAATCAACTATATCACTGTTTATCCGTCCGTAAGTACTGGTTGATGATGAGTTCTGACGGTAATCAAGTCTACCCAGACTAATCTGTGCGCCTAGTTTATGGTGGTCACTGATGTTGTAATTCAGATTGATATAACCACCTGCGTTGAGAGTTCTAGTCCGCTCACGAAAGTCTGATTGTGTTGAAAGTCCAGTCTGGAGGTAATTGTATGAATGATTGGATTCTTGTCTTAATTGGTTGTATGAGGTCGTTATACCTGCTGTCAAATCGACTCTCTTTCCCGCATAGTTCATAAATACTATACCGCTTGGGCTGTTGTAGTATCCTTGACGGTCTTCTATTGTGGAAAATACACGGAGACCTTCGTCCGGTTTTTTCTTGAGTACGACATTTATGATGCCGTTGCGATTTTCTGCCGATTGGGTGCTTCCTGTTACAGGTATAATTTCTATGCGGGCGATTTCATTGGCAGGAATACCTTTTAGCATTTGTTCTGCCATTTGATTGTCTCCTACACTACGGCCGTTGATATGAATGTTCGCATCGTTTTTTCCCAGAATCGAAATACCTCCTTCAGGCTTAATGTCTATCATCGGCATAAAGCGCAGAAAGTTATATGTATTACTTCCCGTTGCAAATGGGGAAGCAGCAATGTTGCGTATGACGAATTTACCTACTTCACGCTCGATATGAGGTGGTTCAGCCGTTACGACAACTTCTTGTAGTTGCTCTATAGCCACTTGCATACGGAGAATTCGTGCTGTTTCCATGTCGGTTTTATTATTAATAGGAATATTCAAACTCGTGTAACCGATATGGGTGGCATTGAGTATGAATGGCAAGGGTATAGTAGGAAGAACATATTTACCATCAGTACTTGAGGTTGTGGTTGCAAGCACTTCGGATGTTTTAGGATTAACTGCTATCAGATATACTCCAGGTATGCATTCTTCTTTTTCATCCAAAATGGTTCCTGAAAGCGGAAGAGTTTGAGCTGAGAGATTACAAAAAACGCATATATTCACCAAAAAGAACAGCAGTTTTCGAACGAATGCAGTGTGTCTTATGTGAGGGGATAAAGGTTTCAGGTGATAATTTGTAACAATGTACATCATAATTATTTGGGAGGTAACTTATGTAATTGGTATGAAACGTTTTTATATTTATATGCTCATGGCAGAATAAGTATGCCATATCGCTTTTCTACTTCACAATACTTCGGTAAATTTTACCGATATTTTTAAGATTTAACAATCGAGCAGGCTAAAGCCAGCTCAAACCATATGAAAGTTCATTGAAATATTGTCAATAGATGATCTCCAAACAGTAAGGATTCTGTGTTTCGGGATGCGACAAATGCAGTAAATATACAAGAAAAGTATTGTATAAGCTATTGAACTTTAGTAAATTAGAAGTATATTACCCCTTCTGATTATGACTATGAAATCAATCCTCATGCAAATCCATGATACACAATGCCTATATGCTTGAAAGATTTATTTGCGTGTTCGGCATACGACCGGACACGGCATTAATTGACAAAACTTTCAAAGAACTAATTATATTTAATGCCAGAGCCGCTTAGTCTCGGCTAATTTTTAACGAGCTGTTGGCTTTGAAGTTACAAATATATTTGCAGATAGTATGCTTTTCTTTGCAAAAGTTTCACTTCCGAGAGTAAATGTTTGATGAAATTACTCAAACATATTACTTAAATACAATAAATTTGATGATATGAAAATGCGTACTAACTCTATGTAAGAGTGAAAACTTTTCCCAAACAACCAAGACAGACAGATACGGATTGATGGTTCCGTATACATTTTTCTCGTTTCCCCGTCAGGTCCAGTGCCTGTCGGGGATTTTTGGTTCGTCCAGCACGAACATACTCTAAAGTGTGCAAGTCCCTAAACCGCCCTGATAGTGGGAAGGTTACAGCCAAAGGCAAGGGTGTCCGCCGCGAGACGGAATCTGAAGGAAGCCGGCGGCAAACATCTGGTCTGACGGACAGAAATC
>OWHX01001061.1_pt1 | contig 12797 bp, 10 predicted proteins | sample 1732801 | NCBI WGS metagenome assembly OWHX01 (sample SAMN05065755, study PRJEB22554) | human gut metagenome | biome: ENVO:2100002; feature: ENVO:00000062; material: ENVO:00002003 | host: Homo sapiens | place: USA
AGATTACTACGCGTCTCGTGGGCTCGGAGATGTGTATAAGAGACAGGTATCATCGACCTAATCTTAGGTATCTACCTGATGGCCAATATCGGCCTGAGCATGGCAGTGCTGCCTTTCATCGTCGCTTTCTGGCTGATGTTCCGCGGTTTCGCTTCAACCGGCTACGCTATGGACCTGAAACGCTACGGGACACGCAACTGGGGCTGGTATATGGCTTTCGGCGTACTGGCAATCCTTTGCAGTATCGGCATTATCTGGCAACCAGGTCTTGGAGCGTTATCCCTTGTCTATATGATCGCGTACACTTTGCTGATCATCGGCATCTTCCGGGTTATGCTTTCCTTCGAACTGAAGAGCTTGCACAAACGGAACAAAGAATACAACGAATAAATCGTATGCTTTTCTCAGCAGTTTCCAATCCATGAGAATACTTCCTCACCGGGGAGAGAATATATTCTCATCCGTATGAGAAAAGATTATCATTACGACGAGAAAAGATTGTCATCCTTATGAGAAAAAGCCCCTCATAAGACGAAAATCTTTTCTCGTTGTAGCTTTATGATTATTCGCTGACCATCTTCCGCTTAATGAATACGGCCTTACACTCAGCACAGTCCTTCCGGCAGTTCACTTTGGATACGACAACGGCGGCCGGTCGACCATACGCAAGGTAACCTGCTGCTCAGAGGAGGCCCCGACAAAACCTAAGCCACCCGATACGTTTTGAGGAACGATGACCGGTTCCATAAAGGTTTCGTTATAATCTTCCGAATTCAGACAGTTCATCGCACGCAAATAACGATAATAAGGTTGTGATATGCTCAATAAGCGAACCGTAACATCCAAGTAAAAATGATCTTTTCTATTTGATTCGCTAATATACGGGACAGAGGTGTAGATCTTAAGGGTATACGAACCATTTTCAAAACGGCCATCCGTGAAAACATTGCTAAGATTACGAATAGTCCAATCCAAAATGCCGAATTTGTCATCATCGGCAGTCGTAAGATGCCCATCGGTCAACACAATATCCTCCTGGTTGATAATTTCGGGATAAGAGGAAAAGGGACCGTATTTGATACCTGTTTCCGAAGAAATCCTGTATGTATTTTCTTCGATAATAAGACGGTAATAATTTTTCTCGTTCGGACGGTCATGTATCGTTATCTTGTATCGCATACAATCCATCATACTGGAACCACCCCTCAATTGCGTACGGAGCGTATCTACACGGATAGTTTCCTCGATCGGAAAAGGGATTTCCACCTCGCAACCAGCCTGGTATTGCCCGTCTTCGGCTGTCGCTTCAAAGCGGATACGGTCACCAGGACGAAAAGATGTTTTCAACGTGCAATTAGAATCATCGAAAGAACCATAGACCTTCTCCACCTCTGCCGTCTCGGTCTTTTGCCCGTTGACATATACTACAATGGAACCATTGGAAACACAATCCGCTTGCTGTTTATCGGTATCGATCATACGCAGAGACACTCCGTTTTCTTCCTTTCCGGCTTCAAGAAAAGCATTCATCAGAAGCTGTGGGACCTGCGGCTTGTTCATATATGGAAGCTCATTCTCACAACCCGGGAACAGCATAGAAACCAGTATGAATAATATAAATAAATTCTTTTTCATAATTCTACTCCTCTTTATTAAAACCGGTATGTATAGGTAATCGATGGAACACAAGGCAGAAGCGTTTGCTTTATCAGCTTCGTTTTCCGCTTCCAGGCCGTCTCATGGCTACCATCCGGCTTAATATGCTCTACTCCGATATATTCTTCTTCTTTATAGATAAGATTCGGAGTCATGGCATTATAGGCGTTATAGACCGAAATATTCCAAGTCTGCATGCCGTGGCGCAATTTTTTATGGAAATTGATGCTCAGATTCAACCGGTGGCTGACAGGAAGGCGGTAATTGTTTCGATGGGAAATGTAATCAATCAAGTTACCAGATGCCGTCCCTGTACGCTGTTCAGCAACCGTAGCCGTTCCGCCCGTATTAAAAATCCAAGTGATCCCTATATCCGTTTTCTTGCTGAAAGTATGGTTTACACAGAGGTTGATGTTGTGGCGGCGATCGTATTTATAAGGAAAACGTTCGCCGTTGTTGACCGTCCCGTCCTTGAACTGGCGATCACTCTTGGCGATCGTATACCCCAACCATCCTGTCGTTTTACCGATCGTCTTCTGGGCTAAAATCTCCAAGCCGAAAGAGCGGCCACGTCCCATCTCCACCTTCTCCTGCCATCCGCCGGATGATCCGAAAAAGGTAGCGCCATCCTGGTATTCCAATACATTATGCATATCTTTATAATAGCTTTCTAGAGAGAACTCCCATCCTTCCACACCGGTATAATAACCACCGACAGCATACTGGTAGGAGCGCATCGGACGGATGTTTTTAGTAACCGGAACCCATAAATCGATCGGCAACGAAATCGGCGAGGATGACAGCAGGTGCACATACTGTTCCATTTGTGTAAAAGAAGCCTTTGCCGCAAAACCGTCATGAAAGCGATAACGCGCAGAAAGACGAGGCTGTGCCGACAGATAGCCTTTCCCTTGTGTGGAAAACAAGGAGAGATGAATGCCGGCATTCAAGCTCAGACGGTCGCCGATATCGGCATTGTCTTCGGTATAAAACGAAAACTCGTGCCCGTGCAAATAGCTGTTCGAGGAATCGTTGTAGACGGTATCCTGTGCCGTCTGCCCGTCTGCAGCTTCTTTCACACGCGAGGTCGTCACCTCCGGTCGGAAGGTATGATACAGATAAGAAACACCGAACTTGACATGATGGTCAGGGACGGGCATATAATCGAAGTCCGTATGAAAACTCCAATCGTGTATACCGGAACGGTAATCGGAATTATAGACATACGATTCGTTTTTATCCGTTATCAGATTGCCGTTTTTATCCGTCTCGATGATGTCTTTCCGATAAGCGTCCGCCATGCTCATCTGATAGTGGTTGTATGCCACGGTCGTATTGCTGAATAATTTACTGTTGAAGACATAATTCCACCGTCCGGCGGCAATTGTGTTCCCCCAGTTGAAATCGATCTGACTGTTGTAGAAGTACATACTCGCCCCATAGTTATTCGAATAGCCGTCATATTCCTTATCCTGTTTGTAGTCGTAATGGTCTTTTCCTTTGTAGAAACTGAGAAACAGACGACTGCGATCGGAAAATTTATGGTTCACCTTGGTATTGATATCATAGAAATAGTAATTGTATTTTTTGTCCTCCGGAAGGAATGGCCTTGCTACCAGGTCAAGATAGGTGCGACGGCCGGTCAGACAAAAGGATGTTTTATCTTTCAAGATCGGACCTTCGAAGTGTAGCTTACTGGTCAACAGGCCAATGCTGACCGTACCGTGATAATTCTGCATATCGCCGTCGTTTGTCCGGATATCCACGATAGAAGACAGACGGCCGCCATAACGGGCTGGAAATGAACCTTTGAAAAGCGTAACCTTTTTCATGGCTTCCGGAGTGAAGATGGAAAACACGCCCAACATATGGTCGGCATTATAGATGGGGATACCATCCAGAAGGATCAAGTTCTGATCCGGTCCACCACCCCGTACATACAACCCGCTGAAACCTTCCGTTCCAGCCTGTACACCTGGCATCAACTGGATCGTTTTGAGGATATCGGCCTCTCCTAAGATGGCCGGAGTATTCTTGATCTGCGTCATCGGGATGTCTAACGTACCCATACCCGTTGCCCGAATGCCTGTCTCTTTTTTGTCGGAAAGAACGATGATTTCCGACAACTGGTTATTGGTCTGCAAACGGATGTTCATTACAGTATCCCGACTTAACAGAAAACGGCAATGCTTGGTCTCATATCCTAAATACGAAAAGAAAAGTCCGGTCTCTCCTTCCGGCAAGGTCAAGCTGTAAAACCCGAAAGGATTTGTTGAAGTCCCGGTATGACAGCTGGATTCCAAAATATTTGCACCAATCAGCGTTTCTGACGATATGGAATCGGTAATATATCCGCTGACCGTATATTTACGGGAAACAGGACGCTCTCCTAACAAGATGTGTGTGCCGGAGATTTTAAACGTTATCGCTTCCTGACCAAATGCATATTGCAGGATTTCCTCGATGGTCTTCTGACGGACATCAAGGGTAACAGGCTGCCGCAGCTGTACCTTTTCACCATAGATAAACGAGAAGCCGGTGGAGTCCTCTAACTGGCGGACAAAAGTGTCCAGTGTTGCCTTCCGGACCTGGAAGTCCAGACGCGCCGCCCGGTCTTGTGCAGCGAGCGGCGCAATTCTGAAAACTATCCATAATAGAAGAATAAGCCGGGCGAACCGGCGGAGACAATATAGGTAATAATTCATGACTTAGTTAAGTTTAGAATGAATCAAGATCGTATCATTTGTCTTTGAATAACTGAAATTACCGGCTGGCTGGAGCAGATCGAGCATCTGATCCAAGCTCTCACCTTCAGTAAAATGCGCCCTGATACGAAAATCCTTTATATCTTCATCCGTAATTTTGATTTTCACATGAAAAGCATTCGACAACTCTCGTGCAATCTCCTGCAACGGCAGATAATCAAAATGAAAATGGCCGTCGCGCCAACCGGTAGCCGTATTATTTTCTTTTGTTTTTTCTTCCTGTAGTGTTTTATCTGCTCGATTATAAATCGCGCTTTCTCCGGGAGAAAGCGTAATCCGGCTGGAAACAGCCGGCGCATTGACAGCGACAGAACCTTCCAACAAAGTTGTCTTCACCTCTGCATCTCCGGGATAGGCTTCAACATTAAAATGTGTTCCGAGCACTTCGACCTCGACTGGGTCCGCTTTCACAACAAAGGAATGCCGGGCATCTTTCTCCACTTCGAAATAAGCTTCTCCCTGTAATTGTACTTCCCTCCTATCCTCCTTGAAACGATCCGGGTAAGTCAAAGAGGAATAGCGGTTCAGCGTCACCTTCGTCTGGTCCGGCAAAGTAATTACCGATATGGCTGCACCGGCTGAAACAGTTTGCATCGCTACCGGCTTCCAATAATCATAGATGAACCAACTTGCAAAGCAAAGCAGGACGGATGCAGCAACGACTCCCGCCAGACGGAACAGTCTCAGCCTCTTTGTCCGGGGAGGAACGAGCCGCCTCTCCAACAATTTCCAACTTTCGGAAGCGGAATAGCGCCCACGAGGTGAACGTGTGGAGGCGACAAGCTTGTCCAGTGTCTTTTCTATATGATCGTGTGAAGGTTCCATGCTTTTCTCTTCTACATTTTAGAGATAAAGACAGGATTAAGTAAAAAACTCACTACTCACTTCTATTAAAATAATGTTAATTATCTCACTTCCTCTATTTGTCAGCCAACAGAGCTTCCCCTAATACCCGATCAAGTATCACCTTCTTTTTTTATATAACCACACGGAAACGCGACCTCTCCTCCAGTATCATTTTGTTATCTTCATAGGGACAAAACAAGATAGATAGAAACGTTAAAAAATATCACCCGCCAGTGTAATTTCCAAAACATGCCCTACTAATCCTATTTTGACGGGGTAGTAGTGACATTTTGATAAATCATAAGAAGCCTATCCCCTCAAACAAGAAATTTGAAATAGCAGGGAGAGGGACAACTGAGACTGCCATACAAAAGTTCTATGATTATATAACAAAAAAAACAGCCGAATTATTTGCAGTTTGTCAGAGAATGCATATATTTGCTGCCGTAATAACAACAAAAGTCATGAGAACAATTATAGTAAATACATATTGGTGGTGGCGCTCTTTACAACTCATAAGGTCGTAAGGAACCAGTCCTCATGTATATACTATCATGATATAATAAAAGGTCTGTCGCACTTGCGGCAGGCCTTTTTTCGTTTAGGGCAATTACCAAGATTCGAAAAGACAAAAAATAAATAATAACAGATAGAACGATGAAAACGTATCAAGTTGACGAAAATGGGTATTATGGTGAGTTTGGAGGAGCATATGTGCCCGAAATACTTCACCAATGTGTGGAAAACTTGCAGAAGAAGTATCTGGAAGTATTGGAAAGCGACAGTTTCAAGAATGAATTCAACCAGTTACTTCGGGACTATGTCGGCCGCCCTTCTCCTCTCTATCAGGCAAAAAGGCTGAGTGAGATGTATGGCTGCAAGATATATCTGAAGCGTGAAGACCTGAACCATACCGGCGCTCATAAGATCAACAACACGATCGGACAGATCTTGTTGGCCCGCCGGATGGGAAAAACCCGTATCATAGCCGAGACGGGAGCCGGACAGCACGGCGTGGCAACCGCTACCGTCTGTGCGTTGATGAATATGGAATGTATCGTTTATATGGGCAAGACGGATGTGGAACGCCAACATGCAAACGTGCAGAAAATGGAGATGTTGGGCGCGACGGTCATCCCCGTAACTTCTGGCAACATGACACTGAAAGATGCGACCAATGAAGCGATCCGCGACTGGTGCTGCCATCCTTCCGACACATATTACATCATCGGGTCGACAGTCGGCCCCCATCCTTATCCGGATATGGTGGCACGTTTGCAATCCGTTATCAGCGAAGAGATTAAAAAGCAGTTGTCGGAGCAGGAAGGACGTGACTATCCGGATTATCTGATCGCCTGTGTAGGTGGCGGAAGCAACGCTGCCGGAACGATCTATCATTTTATTGATGATGAACGGGTAAAAATCGTTCTTGCCGAAGCGGGCGGTTTGGGAATTACGACCGGACAAAGCGCAGCAACCATCCAATTAGGCAAGAAAGGTATCATACATGGAGCGCGCACATTAGTGATACAAAACGAGGACGGGCAAATCGAAGAGCCTTATTCCATCTCTGCCGGACTGGACTATCCGGGTATCGGACCGATCCACGCCAACCTGTCAGAAACTCACCGGGCTACGATTCTTGCCATCAATGATGACGAAGCGCTAGATGCGGCTTTTTGCCTGACGCGCATCGAGGGAATTATTCCGGCACTTGAAAGTGCGCATGCATTAGGGGCGTTGCCTAAGATAAAATTCAAACCGGAAGATGTCGTTGTCCTGACGGTATCGGGCCGGGGAGATAAGGATATGGAGACTTATATTAAGTATAAATTGAAAAACGAGAAGTGAAAAGTGAGAGTCAGGAAGTTCTTCCTATAATCAGTTTTATAATCATCAATTGTCGATCATAATGGACTATACATTTAAAACAATAAGCAGGAAGGTTCTCGGTGACCTTCATACACCTGTCAGTATCTACTTGAAGGTACGGGACGTTTATCCGAAATCGGCGTTATTGGAAAGTTCCGATTTTCATGGGAATGAAAACAGTCTTTCTTACATCGCGCTTTGTCCGCTGGCAAGTATCGGAATCAATAACGGGGAATGCACCGCTGTTTTTCCTGATGGAAAAAGCGAGGTTACGGCATTGACCGGAACATTCAATGTGGCGGAGGCCATGAATGCGTTTTTGAAGCGTTTCTCGATCGAAGGACCTGACAGGAAAGTCTGCGGACTGTTCGGATATACGGCTTTCGATGCCGTGCGTTACTTTGAGAACATCCCGGTGATGGAAGCGCACCATGAAGAAAACGATGCTCCCGACATGCTCTACATATTATATAAGTATGTACTTGTCTTCAACCACTTCAAAAATGAACTGACGCTCGTCGAGCTGATGCAATCCGGCGAAAACTCCGGTTTGCAAGAGATAGAGACCTTGATAGAAAACCGGAACTATGCTTCTTATAACTTCCAGGCTACCGGCCCTGAGACATCGCCTGTCAGCGGGGAAGAATATAAAGCAATGGTGCGCGAAGGCATCCGTCATTGCCTCCGTGGAGACGTTTTCCAGATCGTGCTGAGCCGCCGGTTCGAACAACCGTTCAAAGGAGACGACTTCAAGGTTTATCGGGCTCTCCGGAGCATCAATCCCTCTCCCTATCTGTTTTACTTCGACTTCGGAGGATTCCGTATCTTCGGCTCTTCACCGGAAACGCACTGCAAGGTAGCCGACGGACATGCAAGCATCGACCCGATTGCAGGCACGGCTTTCCGCACGGGAGACGTTGCATTGGACAGACAGCGTACCGAAGCTTTGCTTGCCGATCCGAAAGAGAATGCCGAGCATGTCATGCTGGTTGACCTTGCCCGTAACGACCTTTCGCGCAATGCGCATGACGTACAGGTCGATTTCTACAAGGAAGTGCAGTACTACAGTCATGTCATTCATCTGGTATCGCGTGTCAGCGGTGAGATCGATGCAGACAGCAATCCGATCAAGACCTATATAGATACATTCCCAGCTGGAACATTGAGCGGAGCGCCGAAGGTACGTGCCATGCAATTGATTACGGATATAGAAAAGCATAATCGGGGCGCTTATGGCGGTTGCATCGGGTTCATCGGCTTTGACGGCGACTTGAACCAGGCGATCACGATCCGTACATTCGTCAGCCGCGGAAACGTCCTGTACTATCAGGCAGGAGCCGGCATTGTCGCCAAAAGCAATGATGAACGGGAATTGCAGGAAGTCAATAACAAATTAGGCGCTTTGAAGAAAGCGATCGATCTGGCAACAACACTTATAAATTGAAAGTTGAAAATTAAAAGTTGAAAGTTTTTATGAAAGTATTACTGTTCGATAATTATGATTCCTTCACCTACAACTTGTTGCATATACTGAAGGAATTGGGTGCGGAAGTTGAAGTACATCGCAATGACAAGATTTCATTAGACGAAGTGGAACGTTTTGACAAGATCCTTTTGTCACCCGGTCCGGGCATTCCGGAGGAGGCAGGCATCTTGCTGCCGTTAATCCGCCGCTATGCGCCGACCAAGAGCATCTTAGGCGTCTGCCTCGGAGAGCAAGCCATCGGGCAAGCATTCGGTGCAACGCTTATCAACCTGGCGGATGTACATCACGGAGTCTGTTCGGATATACGGGTGACGGTGCCGGATGTGTTGTTTACGGGCTTGGAACCCGGTTTCCGTGCCGGCCGCTACCATTCGTGGGTCGTATCGAAAGAGAATTTCCCCGACTGCCTGGAGATCACGGCAGAGGATGTGGAAGAAGGACAGATCATGGCGCTTCACCATCGCGAATATGATGTTCGCGGCATCCAGTTTCACCCGGAATCCGTACTGACCCCCAAGGGAAAGGCAATCATACGGAACTGGCTGGGGATAAATTAAAAATTAAGAATTAAAAATTAAAAATCAAGGATGAAAGATATATTATATAGGTTATTCGAACATCAGTATTTGGGACGTGACGAAGCGCGGACGATTCTTCAGAATATTGCAGAAGGCAAGTATAATGATTCACAGATTGCCAGCTTGATAACGGTATATCTGATGCGTAATATCTCCGTAGAGGAATTGGCGGGTTTTCGGGAGGCATTGCTCGAAATGCGCGTCCCGGTAGATTTGTCGGAGTTTAAGCCGATCGATATTGTGGGGACGGGAGGCGACGGAAAGAATACGTTCAATATCAGCACGGCTTCCTGCTTTGTCGTAGCCGGTGCCGGATATAACGTCGTGAAACATGGGAACTATGGGGCGACCTCGGTCAGTGGCGCGAGCAACGTAATGGAGCAGCACGGTGTGAAGTTTACTGCCGATATCGACCGGTTGCGCCGTTCGATGGAATCCTGCCATATCGCCTATCTGCATGCGCCGTTGTTCAATCCGGCACTGAAGGCTGTGGCTCCGATACGGAAGAGTTTAGGAGTGCGCAGCTTCTTCAACATGCTCGGCCCGCTGGTCAATCCGGTAATGCCGACCTACCAGTTGTTAGGTGTGTACAACCTGCCATTGCTCAGGCTTTACAGCTATACCTATCAGGAGAGCGGAACGCGTTTTGCCGTTGTACATAGCCTCGACGGGTATGACGAAATCTCGCTGACAGCAGAATTTAAGGTAGCAATGCCGGAAAAAGAGAAGCTCTACACACCGGAAATGTTAGGTTTCTCCCGCACAACGGAAGCGGAACTGGATGGCGGTGAGACAGTCGCCGAAGCAGCCCGCATCTTTGACGATGTCCTGAATAACCGGGCGACTCCGGCACAAAAGAATTGCGTAATCGCCAACTCCGCTTTCGCCATCCAAGTCATCTGCCCGGAAAAGAGAATCTCAGAATGCCTGGAGGAAGCTCAAGAAGCATTGGAAAGTGGTAAAGCATTGCAAACATTCAATACGTTTATCAGTTTGAATGACAAATTACAATGAAACAACGAATATGAAAGATATATTACAAGATATTATAGCGAATAAGCGTATCGAAGTGGAGCGACAAAAACAAGCTGTCCGGTTGCAGACCTTACTGGGGATGGGCGGTGAACGACTCGAACATCCTGCCCGTTCCATGCGGGCGGCTCTCGCAGCATCTTCATCGGGCATCATTGCTGAGTTTAAGAGAAAAAGTCCTTCGAAAGGCTGGTTACATCCCGATGCAGCTATAGCTGATGTCTTGCCCGCCTATGAGAAGGGAGGCGCTTCCGCCTGTTCTGTCCTGACCGATTCGAACTTTTTCGGGGGGTCCTTAGGTGACCTTTGCAAAGCACGCAGCCTGGTGGGCCTGCCCTTATTGAGAAAAGACTTCATCATTGACGAATATCAACTCTATCAAGCACGCGTAATGGGTGCCGATGCCGTCCTGTTGATTGCCGCCTGCCTTACCCCAGAACAATGTCTTATGTTTGCGGAGTTAGCTCATACCCTCAACATGGAAGTACTGTTGGAAATCCATTCCAAAGAAGAACTTGACCACCTCAATCCATTTGTCGATATGTTGGGAGTGAATAACCGCAACCTCGGAACATTTCATACTGATGTGGAAAACTCCTTCCGTCTGGCAAAAGCGATGCAAACGGTCGCTCGTGAAAGAAATCTTTCTCCTTTGTTAGTATCAGAAAGCGGTATTTCGACCACAACCACCGTATCGAACCTCAGAGAAGCTGGTTTTCATGGATTCCTGATCGGAGAGACATTCATGAAAACCGATGTACCAGGCGACACTCTCGCACAATTCATAGGAAGATTATCATGATCATCAAAGTATGCGGAATGCGTGATCCCGAAAATATACGGGAAGTTGCAGCCTTAGGGGTTGACTGGATAGGACTGATATTTTTCGCGAGAAGCCCACGAAGAATAACTAACAATGGACAATTAACTATTGACAATGGCGGCAAGCGGTATTCCGATTGTCAATTGTCAATTATCAATTATCCATTAAAAAAGGTCGGTGTTTTTGTCAACACTTCCTTCGAAGAGTTGGTGGAAACAGCGGCATTTTTCCGACTCGATTACCTGCAACTGCACGGAAATGAAACACCGGAAGATTGCCATGCCTTGCAAAAGCGTGGTTACTCGCTGATCAAAGCATTTCAGATTGCAACAGCTTGCGATCTTGAACAAACTACCAATTATGAAGGGCGTGTCGATTACTTCCTCTTCGATACCAAATGCAATAGTTATGGAGGTTCCGGCAAACAATTCGATTGGTCCGTGCTCGAAGCCTACCGGGGAAAGACTCCTTTCCTGTTAAGCGGAGGCATCCGTCCGGAAAGTGCTGGGGCAATACGTTCTTTCCGGCATCCCCGCCTCGCCGGGATCGACCTGAACAGCGGATTCGAGATTGAACCGGGGCTGAAAGACATAGGAAAGCTAAAGGAGTTTTTAAAAGCAATTCAAAATCATAATTCATAAATCTGAAATCACAAATCAAAAGATGAACCGTATCACAAACTTATTCAACACAAAAAAGAACGGAATCCTTTCCGTCTTCTTTACCGCCGGATATCCGAACCTGGATGACACGAAGAAGATATTAAAAGAGTTAGAAAACAAAGGAATAGACATGGTAGAGATCGGTATTCCCTTCTCCGACCCGATGGCAGACGGCCCCGTGATCCAGGAAGCCTCTACTGCCGCGTTACGAAACGGGATGTCATTGCATGTTCTGTTCGAACAGTTAGAAGATATCCGTCAGGATGTGCATATCCCGATTATCCTGATGGGCTATCTGAACCCGATCATGCAATATGGTTTCGAAGCGTTCTGCCGGAAATGTGTGCAGACAGGAGTAGACGGCATGATCATCCCGGATCTGCCTTTTGCCGATTATATGGCGGATTATAAGGCCATCGTCGATCGATATGACCTCAAAATGATTATGCTCATCACACCCGAAACATCCGAAGAACGCATCCGCCTGATCGATGAACATACAAGCGGTTTCATCTATATGGTATCGAGCGCCTCCACTACCGGAGCGCAGCAGAGTTTCAACGAGCAGAAGCAGGCTTATTTCCACCGCATCAACGGGATGGGACTCCGGAATCCGCGCCTGGTCGGTTTCGGTATATCGAACAAAGCAACCTTCGATGCAGTAGCTATTAACTCATCAGGGGCTATTATAGGAAGCAAATTCATACAATTATTGAAAAGCGAACCGATCTCTGTCGCCGTCGATAAGTTACGGGCAGCCATTCAGGAGTGAAATGAACAGAAAAACAAACATTTTAAAACAGTCGTCCTCCAGCAAATAGGAAAAATACTTCTTTTTACCTTTTCGTTGAGGGATGGCAATAAATCAGACCTACCTCAAAGGACTGATAGATGTCGATATCCTGCCGCCCATGGATTGTCGCTGAATAAGCCGATTACTTTATCGGAAAGTTGTACCTGCAAATACCGATAGTGTAAAATAAACTGTGTCACGCATTATTTCTCAGTAGAAAACTCATCGGTCGGGGAACGGCCAGCGCCAAGGGGTGGGCTGTCTCTTATACACATCTGACGCTG
>OWHX01001062.1_pt1 | contig 12785 bp, 10 predicted proteins | sample 1732801 | NCBI WGS metagenome assembly OWHX01 (sample SAMN05065755, study PRJEB22554) | human gut metagenome | biome: ENVO:2100002; feature: ENVO:00000062; material: ENVO:00002003 | host: Homo sapiens | place: USA
GAGATTACTACGCGTCTCGTGGGCTCGGAGATGTGTATAAGAGACAGATATGTGAAATTTTGCAGGATATAGAAAGGCATGAGGGTTATGAAGAAAAGTACAAAAGCATGGAGCATGAAGATGAGACTGGCCTTGCTGGTACTGGCGGCACTGGCGTGGATCGCTGTGCCGGTGAGTGCGAGAGCGGAGGGGGAAACAGTAGATACCTGGGATGGCACAGCGGTAGCTTTTACCCAAGGTAGTGGCACAAAAGAAGATCCCTGGCGGATTGAAAATGCAGAGCAGCTTGCGTATCTGGCGCAGCAGGTGAATAATGGCACGGATTATGAAAGGAATCATTTTCTGCTGGTTTCTGACCTTGACCTTAGCGGTAAGGAGTGGACGCCGATAGGTACATATGGCAACCCTTTCTGGGGAGGCTTTGACGGCGGCGGACATACAATAACCGGAATGACAATTACAGGAAAGGAAGCCTCCTATGTGGGTCTGTTTGGAGAGTGCCGCAACTTTACCGCTGCTTCCAGCTATATAAAAAGTGTCACAGTAAAGGGGGCTAATATTTCTGGTAAAAGCTTTGTGGGCGCAATTGCTGGAGGAGGAGCAAATATTTCTGACTGCTATAGTATCGAAAACACGATTTGTGCGATTCGGCAGGTAGGCGGTGTATGCGGAAGTCTGACAGGAAATATTTTCGGCTGCTACAATAGCAGTTCAGTAAGTGGAATTTCTATAGCAGGCGGAATCATGGGCACTGCCAGTTATGAAGGAAACGTTGGAAACGGCGTAGTTCAATACTGTTATAATATAGGTGCTGTAACAGTTCGTGAACAGGATAGCTCGGTAGGTGGTATTACCGGTGCATCAGCGAATAGGTATAACATCAGTAATTGCCTGAATTGTGGTAAGATTACAGGGAATGGCAAAAATGTTGGTGGCATAGCTGGAAGCACGGATTCAAATTATATGAACTTTATCGGCAACTGCTATTACAACAGTGATTTGAATAATGCCGGGGTGGGAGAAGGAGCAAGCGATAAGGTGATTCCCCTGACTACCAGCCAGCTTTGCGGTGCACTTCCGGAGGGCTTGGATTCTACAATCTGGAAAGAGGGCAGTGTCGATACCAGCACTGCAAAGGCTACAGATACAGGAAGTAGATTTGGTACAGCCACAGGGACTTACATCAATCTGACAAAGGTGGCAGATATCAAAGAGACGAAGACTGCTTCCGTACCGGTATACAACTATGTTACAACGAATGGTGACGACTGGGATACCTATACCCTGATCACCACGGCGAAGGAATTCGCAGCCATCGGACAGAATAGGGATGCGGCAAAATGGAGTGCAAATTATGTCCTGGGGAACGATATTGATTTGAGCGGAGTGGAACTCAGATCTATTGGAAATCCCGAAACTCCATACATAGGAAAATTCAGTGGAGACGGACATACGATAAGCCATGTGGATATGACAAAAGAAAATGATGTTTATAGTTCTGGTTTGTTTGCCCAGATTGGCTACACGCAAAACCAGCTCAGCGAAAGCGGTAAGGTAATGCTGTTGGCTGCCAACGGAGTGATTGCTTCGAATGCCGAGGCAGGAGGAATTTGCGGAAATTTGTTTGTGGGTGAAATTTATGGCTGCTCCTTTACTGGAACGGTAAAAGGGGCTGAGGCAGGCGGAATCAGCGGCAATGCTGGACAATATACTAAGATTTCCCAGTGCTTTTTTGCAGGAGACGTGCAGGGAAAGTATAATGCGGCAGGAATCTGTGGTTATAGTCCATTTAAAGTTATTGATCATTGCATTAGTATAGCTGCTGTTACAAGTGATAAATATTGTGCAGGAATAGTGAGCGGTGGAGATTACGGTACAACGAATTGCTATTTCAATAATGATGTTTATTATGTAAAAGAAGAGGAAGAGGGGAAACGGGGACGTTCTACCTTGCAACTGACCTCACCCGACTTCTTTGAAAAGCTAATAAAAGGTGAGGGTTTTAACCCTGACATCTGGACGAAGAAAGCCAACGACAAAGAGAAGGAAATCGCCTACTACCCTTCTCTTGGGGAGAATAATGCAGTTGGTGTGAATTACACCACAGGTCTGTCGTTCGAGAGAGCAGATACCAACGCTCCCGCCTATGGAGAGAATATTACTTTTAATGTAAAGGCACTGGTAAACCTTGCGCCAAACGGACAGACCATCCCTGCGGAAGATACGGAGGGCAGCTTTGAGATCCGAATCGGGGATACCACGGTGGTAAATGCGGCAGAATTCCGGGACGGCACCGCAACCTACAATGCGCGGACTGCAGGTGCGACCACGTTTACCCTCGTCTACAAAGGAAATGACAATTCTTTCTTCTCTGAGAAGACGAAGAATCTGATCGTTGACATCGCCCCGGCTCTACTTACTGTAGAAGGTGAGGGCATTGCCGGTGGAACCTATGGCAATAAGCTGAGAGAACTCAAAGTGACCGGATTGTCGGCAAAACTGGGGAGTGAGACAATTGATGGAACCTGGCAGATCCAGAGCGATGATGACAAGGTTCCTTATGTCGGCGACAGCGAGACCTACACGGCGACATTTATTCCGAAGTATCCAGAATACTATCAATCTTTGACGAAACCGGTGAAATTGATGATTCAACCGACATCGGCCTGGAACCTTGAAGATCTGGAACTGCAATACAGCTGGGCAGCCAAGGAAGAGAGGGCCGTGCAAATACCGGGGTTGCCCGAAGATCTGGGAAAAACAGTAATGACTGTTATAACGAGAGAGGATTCAGGGAACATTTTGGCAGCAGATTCCAAGGTTGAATATTCGGAAGGAAAGCTGATATTTACCCTGGGAGAAAATACTGTGGAAGATATCGGCAAGACTGCCACATTATTGGTTGAATTACAGTCACAGAATTATGAGAATTTCCATGTTTGTGTGCACATCCTTCGCACCGCAAGAGCAGACCGCGAGGATACCCCGGATCCGGATGCCTTTGACATGACCTTTACCGTCAGCGGCAATGATCTGGCGGCGCAGATCACCACAGATCGCACTGACGTGGAGTTCAGCTTCGATGGAACGGACTGGGGGCAGACCAAATCCGCCGGAGTCGGTCACAACGAGAAGGTGACTGCACGGATCCGCTATGCGGAAACTGATGATTATAACGCAAGCCCCGCCGTATCGAAGACATGGAACTCCGGTCACGGCCCGCTGAACCGCCACGACCGGGTGGAACCCACCTGTCAGGCAGAGGGCAGCATCGAATACTGGACCTGCGACGTCTGCGGACTGTATTTTGCATCCGCGGACGGAAGCAAGAGCATAACAGCGACAGAAATCGTTCTTCCGAAGACGGATCATAGCTGGGCAGAAGGATATCTGTCCGATATGACCGGACACTGGCATAAGTGTGGTGTCTGTGGAATCACCAGCAATACGGAAAAGCATTCATCCGGTGGCGCGGCCACCACAGAACGGGCGGAGATCTGTACCGTCTGCGGTTATGAGATCGCACCGAAGAAGCCTGCTGCCAGTAACGACGATGACGATGATGACGACGATGACAGCAGTCAGGCGTCCAATACGGACCAGAAGGCCACGGGCGCGGCAACACCTCCCGCAGCCACGGCAACGCCTGCCACACCCGGTGTGGTAAAGCCTTCTGTAATTCCCGTGCCCCCGACAACACCCGCTGCGGACGAAAACAGTAAGGAAGATGCGGCAAAGCCCTCCGGGGAGGCACAGGACACGCAGGAATCGAGTGGAGAAGCACCGCAGGAGGAGCGGATAGATTCCATGACCACCCAGACTTCCGACTCTCAGGAATCCGGCACAGAGCAGATAACGGAGACCTCCGGTAAGGGAACGAACGCAGGCCGCGTGGCGGCAGCGGCAGCAGCCGGAGCCGTAGTGGTCGGCGGTGGCGGCGCAGCTGTCTACGTGACCATGATCAAAGGAAAGTTTAAATTCAAATAACGTATGATAAGATGATAAGCGAACCTCAGAGGCCCGGTGCTTCTGAGGTTTGTTTTGCCATAGGGGAGAAATCTGCCGGAAATTACAACAAACTATTTTCAGATGAAAATAAATGTATTAAAATAGAAATAAGTATTGGCAGAACGAAGACAGTTTTGCATAGTTACAGCAAACGCAAGAGAAAATAATGAAATATAGAAAACGGAGGATCCTACGATGAAGAGAATCGGAATGTTGACGAGCGGTGGTGACTGCCAGGCATTGAACGCAGCCATGAGAGGCGTGGTGAAGACCCTGGCGAACGGCAAGGAAGAGGTTGAAATCTATGGTTTTCTGGACGGTTACAGAGGACTGATTTACGGTAATTTCCGCATGCTGACAGACAAGGATTTCTCCGGCATCCTTACCAAGGGCGGCACGATCCTGGGAACCTCCCGGACCCCGTTCAAGACGATCCAGGATCCGGATCCCAACGGGCTGAACAAAGTGGAAGCCATGAAGCAGAACTATTACAAGCTGCAGCTGGACTGCCTTGTAATTCTCGGTGGTAACGGCACCCACAAGACTGCGAACCTGCTGCGCAAGGAAGGATTGAATATCGTGACCCTGCCCAAGACCATCGACAATGACCTGTGGGGTACTGATATGACCTTCGGTTTCCAGAGCGCAGTAGATATTGCTACGGATGCCATCGACTGCATCCATACCACAGCAGCTTCCCACGGCAGAGTATTCATCGTGGAAGTCATGGGGCATAAGGTGGGATGGCTGACTCTGAATGCCGGAATGGCAGGCGGTGCGGACATCATCCTGCTCCCGGAGATCCCTTATGATATCGATAAGGTGATCGAGAAGATCGAAGACAGGGACAAAAAGGGCTGCCGTTTTACCATTATCGCCGTGGCTGAGGGTGCGATTTCCAGGGAAGATGCTGCCCTGACCAAAAAAGACTACAAGAAAAAGATGGAAAAATATCCGTTCCCTTCCGTATCTTACGAAGTGGCTGCACAGATCCAGGAGAAGACCGGCAGAGAAGTACGTGTCACCGTACCCGGCCATATGCAGAGAGGCGGAAGCCCCTGCCCTTATGACAGAGTATTCGCCAGCCGTCTGGGCTCCGAGGCAGGCAAGCTGATCCTGGATAATCAGTATGGATTCATGGTAGGTTACAAGAACCGTGAGATCGTAAGGGTTCCGTTAGAGGATGTAGCGGGCAAGTTAAAGACCGTGGATCCCGATGCTACCATCGTACAGGAAGCGAAGCTGCTGGGCATCTGCTTCGGCGATTAAGACAGAAAATTAATGAGTAATTATTTTCGCCAAGCATCTGCTAATATTTGATGGCTCTGAATAGTTACAAGGAAGAGAGAAAAAACATGTCATATACAGCACTATACCGGAAATTCCGCCCGGACGCTTTTTCCGATGTCAAGGGTCAGGATCATATCGTGACGACATTGAAGAATCAGCTGCGGGCGAACCGGATCGGCCATGCGTACCTGTTTACCGGAACAAGAGGTACCGGTAAGACCACGGTGGCCAAGATTTTTGCGAAAACAGTGAACTGCGAACACCCCACAGAGGACGGCCCCTGTGGGGAATGCCGTATTTGTAAGGCAATCGCAGCGGGAGCTAGCATGAATGTCATCGAGATCGATGCGGCTTCCAACAACGGTGTGGACAATATCCGTGAGATCATCGACGAGGTATCCTATTCCCCTGCGGAGGGAAAATACAAGGTCTACATCATCGACGAGGTGCATATGCTCTCCCCCGGAGCTTTCAACGCATTGTTAAAAACGCTGGAAGAGCCGCCCTCTTATGTTATTTTTATTCTGGCGACCACAGAGGTGCACAAGATCCCCATTACGATCCTGTCCCGCTGCCAGAGATATGATTTTAAACGAATCTCCATTGATACCATCACGGATCGTATGAAGGAACTGATGGACACGGAGCAGGTACAGGTGGAGGACAGAGCTCTGCGCTACATTGCCAAGGTGGCAGACGGCTCCATGCGTGATGCCTTGAGCCTGTTGGATCAGTGTATTGCCTTCCATCTGGGCAAAGAACTGACCTACGATATGACCCTGGATGTGCTGGGGGCAGTGGATACGGAAGTGTTCAGCAGGTTGCTGCGCTTCGTCATGGACCGGAATGTGTTAGGCTGCATTGAACTGTTGGAAGAGATCGTCATGCAGGGCAGGGAGCTGGTACAGTTTGTCACGGACTTTACCTGGTATCTGCGGAATCTGATGTTGGTACAGACAGCGGATAATCTGGAGGATGTCATAGACATGTCTACGGACAATCTGGCGAATCTGAAGGAAGAAGCTTCCATGCTGTCCATGGACCAGATCATCCGCTATATTCATATTTTCTCCGAACTGTCCGGACAGATCCGCTATGCGGCGCAGAAGCGTATCCTGGTAGAGATCGCGCTGATCAAGCTGTGTAAGCCGGAGATGGAGACGGATCAGGAAGCTGTCCTGGATCGTATTCGCCAGGTGGAGGAAAAGGTCGAGAACGGTATTGTAGTCACGGCGGCCCAGATGCCTGCCGGAGCTCCCGGAGCACAGGGAGTGCCGCAGGCCGGTGTGGCAAAGCCGAAGCCACAGTTGCCGAAGGCGGTTCCCGGGGATATCCAGGAGATCGTACGGAAATGGCCGGCCATCGTGGGAAATGCAGAGAACCCCATGAAGATGTATCTGAAAAACGCCCGATTAAGTCTGGGTGGAGACAACAAGCTCATGGTGGTGTTGGAGGACGGACTGGCTTCCGATTATTTTAAGGGGGAAGCCCACGAACAGAACAAGCAGCAACTGGAAATGCTGTTGTCCGATTTTTCCAGCAAAGAGATTGAAGTGACGATCCAGACGGTGGAAAGCAGCAGAGAATTCGAAGACAACTATGTGGATCTCAGTAAGGTCATCAACATGGAGATCGATGAGGAAGAGTGATCCTGCGTGAATTTGGGATTGCGGCAGACTTGCAGATAAGGTAAGATAGAATAATAACTCAATTATAAATAATATGGAGGAAACAGCAACATGGCAAAAAGAGGTGGATTTCCCGGAGGCGCAATGCCCGGAAATATGAATAATCTGATGAAGCAGGCACAGAGAATGCAGCGTCAGATGGAAGAAGGACAGAAGGAACTGGAGACCAAGGAGTTCTCCGCATCCGCAGGTGGCGGAGCTGTGGAAGTGACCATCAACGGTAAAAAAGAGATCACATCCATCAAGCTGGCAGAGGAGATCGTGGATCCCGAGGATATCGAGACTCTGCAGGATGCTATCGTGGCAGCAGCCAACGAAGCACTGCGCAAGGCGGATGAAGCCAATGCAGAACTTATGGGCAAAATGACCGGAGGATTAGGAGGATTTCCTTTCTAATGGAACTCTACAGCGGACAGATCAATAAATTAATAGAAGAACTGGCAGCCCTTCCGGGGATTGGCAGTAAGTCCGCACAACGACTGGCTTTTCACCTGATCAATATGCCGAAGGACCGTGTGGACAGACTGGCAAACGTCATGATCGAAGCCAGAGCCAATGTCCGCTATTGCAAGGAATGCTATACTCTGACGGATAAGGAACTCTGCCCGGTGTGTGCGAATCCCAGACGGGATCATCGTACCATTATGGTGGTGGAGAACACCAGAGATCTGGCGGCTTATGAGAAGACCGGCAAATATGAGGGCGTTTACCATGTACTGCATGGTGCCATTTCCCCGATGCTGGGTGTGGGACCCGGTGACATCAAGCTGAAGGAACTGATGGAACGTCTGCAGGGTGATGTGGAGGAGGTCATTATCGCAACCAATTCCAGCCTGGAAGGTGAGACCACGGCAATGTATATCAGCAAGCTTATCAAGCCCACAGGAATCAAGGTGACCAGAATTGCCAGTGGTGTCCCTGTAGGAGGAGATCTGGAATATATTGATGAGGTAACATTACTCCGCGCTTTAGAGGGCAGAGTGGAATTATAGACAGTATGCATGAAATAAAAATGGATAAAAGTGGGAGGGAAAGACAATGGCAGTAACAAAAAGTTTATTTGGGAAAAGCCCGGAAGGGAAAGAGATCTCGCTGTATACCCTGAGTAATAGTAAGGGTATGAAGGCAGCGGTGACAGATCTGGGCGCTACTCTGGTGCGCGTACTGGTACCGGATGCCGCGGGCAAGGCGGACGACCTGGTGCTGGGATTTGACAATGGTGAGAGCTATTACGGCAACGACAGCTTTTTCGGCACGGTGATCGGCCCCTGTGCGAACCGTACCGGCGGTGCAGAGTATACGCTGGATGGCGTTACTTATCAGCTGGATAAAAATGACGGTGTCAACAATTTACATACCCATAAGCAACTGGGATTCCATAAGAGACTCTGGGATGCGGAGATAGGAGAGAACAGCGTGACATTTTCTCTGGAGGATGAGGATGGGCAGCTGGGATTTCCAGGCAATAAGAAGGTATCCGTAACCTACTCTCTGAGTGAAGAGAATGAGCTGACTCTGCATTACCATGCTTCCAGTGACAAGAAGACCATTATCAACCTGACCAACCATTCCTATTTCAATCTGGACGGTCACGGTGCAGGCAGCATTGAAGAGCATGAACTGTGGCTGAGAGCCTCGCACTTTACTCCGGTGGCAGCAGGATCGATCCCTACCGGTGAGATTCGTGCGGTAGCAGGCACACCCATGGATTTTACACAGCCCAAGAAGATCGGCAGAGACATCCGGGAAGATTATGAGCAGTTACTCCTGACCGGAGGCTATGACCATAATTTCGTGATCGATGGATGGAACGATGACGGTACATTACGGCATATTGCCACAGTAAAAGGCCCGAAGAGCGGCAGAGTAATGAAGGCATACACCACCCTGCCAGGAGTGCAGTTTTATGCAGGCAATTTTATTGATGTACAGCCCGGAAAAGATGGGGTGACCTACGGCAACCGCTGCGGTTTTGCATTGGAGACCCAGTATTTCCCGGATACCATTCATCATGAGAATTTCCCCTCCTATGTATTTGGCGGGGAGAACGGCAGAGAATACGATTCTGTTACCGTATATAAGTTTGAAGCATAGCTAAGAATACATAGAATATGGTGCAAACTTTGTCGAACTGTTTTTGAAGAGGTGCGACAAAGAACGCTAAAATACCTCCTGTGCGGATGCTATAGTTAGTGATAACTGATAGAAACGGCATGGGAGGTGTTTTTTGTATGGAATTACCGAAGAACATAACGCAGATCGGAGAGGCGGACAAGCACTGCAGAATCTATGTGGAAGATTATGTGGTATCTTACATAAAACAAATGAATGGAATGGCACAGAACAAGGATATTGCCATAGCATTATACGGCAGGAAGACAGCAGAGGACGGTGTGGCATATCTATTCGCCTATGGCTCCGCAAAGCTGAATTTCCTGCAGAAGCCGGTGCGGCACCTGTCCCAGGCGCAGGAACAGGAGATTGAGAAGCTGCGGAGAAAGTATTTTTCGGAAATGACCTTTTTAGGCTACCAGATACTGAATGGCGAGATGGTGGAAGGCTTCCAGATCTGCGAACAGGAGATCTGCCGTTATGTGTCGGGGTATGCACAGTTCTATGAGAAGAATGACAGTATGCTGGCATATATGCTGGAGAACCGGGGCGAAGAGGCGGCACCGGAGAAGGTGGATCAGGAAAAATACGAAGTGGTGAAGAAACGGCAGGAGGAACGCAGACAGAGACAGGAGAGCGGAAATGCCTTCCGTGCCGCCGGACATACGGAGAATGCACCTGTGGAATATCGCAGAGTGGCAGAGAACAGACGCAGGGAACCGGATAATATTATACCCATGCCAACGACCGGACTGCGTCGGATGAAAATGGCGGCTGCCGGTGTCTTTGTTCTGCTCTGCGTGATGGCATTGGCATTGATGCGGCAGGAAAGCACCGGAGAATCCCTGGGGGAGACAGCCAGGCAGGCCATGAGTAACCTGATGGAGCAGAAACTGCCGGATGCGGTGGAGGAACAGAGCCAGATCAGCACGCTGGTGGCGGAGGACAAGTTGGAGGACGCTCTGCGACAGGAAAATGCTGCGGCGGGAAATACTACTGGGACTGCAGCAGAGACAGTGATGCCGGAAGGCACGGAAAATGCATCAATGGATGGAACGGGAAACAGTGCTGTAGATCCGACGGAAGAAAATACGGGCAGTGTAGCGGATGGAACCTCTGCGGACAGCAATGTCACAAAAAATACGACAGATGTGACGGAGGTAACAGAACAGAACACGACACAGGAAACAATACAGGATGTGACACAGACGGCAGAACCTGCAGTGGCAGAGACTCCTACAGTGGAGGCCGTTTCTCAACCCACACACTATACTATCCGGAGAGGGGATACACTGATCGGCATTTCGCTGCGGAACTACGGCAGCAACAGTAAGGTATCTGAGATCTGTTCCCTGAATGGTATCACTGACCCGGATGATATCAAGATCGGTCAGGAAATCCTTCTCCCGTAAAAAACTTATTTTCAAAAGGGGGAAGTGTGTTATACTGTAACTACATGAGCAAAAAGCAGACTGCACCGCAGTAATTTTGTGAATGCGATTCTTAATAGTTACGATAATACATAAGGAAACAGATACATGGCAGCAGATATCAAGAATTATCTGAAGGAAAAAGAAAAGCGGCAAAAGAGTCAGGATGACTATAAGAAAAAGATCCGTAAACACCGGCTGAAAATCGTGTACCGGGTGCTGTTGGTGGTGGCGGCTTTGGGAGCGGCACTTGCTCTTGTGGTGGTACAGGCAAAGAGACATATCTATACGGGATATGACACCGTATCTTCCATTAGCCGGGAGGTCTCATCGGATGCCACAGACATACGGTTGAAAAACAGTATTCTTACATATAGTAAAGACGGCGCTCACTGTACGGATGCCAAGGGAAATGTAAAGTGGAATCAGACTTATGTGATCCAGGATGTGAAGATCGCTACTTGTGGCGATGTGGCAGCTATCGGCAGTTATAACGGCCGTGAGATCTACGTGCAGAATACGGACAAGCAACTGGGAACTATTACAACGACCATGCCGATCCGAAATATCACAGTGTCGGAAACGGGAAGAGTGACAACAGTGCTGGCGGATACGGATGTGGCATGGATCATGACTTACGAAGCGGACGGTACCAACAGCTACACGGGACAGGCGCATATGACGGATGGAGGTTATCCGGTATCCGTCAGTTTGTCACCGGACGGAGAGCTTCTGGCAATCAGTTACCTGTATGTGGATGCAGGCGTAGTAAAAAGTAATGTGACATTCTACAATTTCGGACCGGTGGGCGAGAATCAGAGCGATTATATGGTCAGCGCATATTCTTATTCCGACCTGGTCGTGCCGAAAGTGCAGTTTATGAATAATGATACAGCGTTTGCAGTAGGAGACAGCCGCCTTATGATCTATTCGGGTACCCAGAAGCCTGTGACGGCGGGAGAATACCTATATGACGACGAGATCCAGTCGATTTTCTACAGTGATAAATATGTAGGACTGGTATTCCTTTCGGACCAGGCGGAGACCAAGTACCGCATGGATGTGTACAATACTTCGGCAGCAAAGGTGGGCAGCTACTATTTTGATGTGGATTATACGGATATTTTCTTCGGGGATGATGACATGGTGATCTACAACGAATCGGAGTGCCAGATCTTTACAACGGACGGTGTGGAAAAATACCATGGCAGCTTCGGTAAGAGTGCCCGGCTTCTGCTTCCTGCAGGAGGTTCCTACAAATATTATCTGGTGACAGATAGTACAATAGATACGATACAGTTAAAATAAAGGAGTATACCAATGAATCTGAATTTATTACTGGTCATCATGGCAGTAGTATTGATCTGCATGGTGATGGACGGCTACAAGAAGGGAATGGTAAAATCCCTGATCTCTCTGATCTCCCTGCTGATTACCTGTGTGGTGCTGTTCCTGATCGGGAATGGTCTGAGCAGTTACTTTGATGGAAAGATATTCAATGTGATCCTGACAATACTGTTGCTGGCGGCGATCGGTTTGGTGCATCATCTTCTTAATATCGTATTTTTCTCGGCAAAGATGATCGTGAAACTACCTATAGTACATAGCCTGGACAAATTACTAGGTATTGTGGTTGGAATGTTGGAAACTGTTCTAATTGTTTGGACAATATACGCATTTAATATCTTCAGAGACCTGGGAACCCTGGGCCAGGTGATCGTAGATTATACCAGAGACAGCAGAATACTTACATGTTTGTATGAAAATAACTATCTGGCATATCTGGTGGAACAGCTCGGACAAAAGCTTCCGTTCTTTATAAAATAGTAAAAAACAGAATAGAAACATGGCAAAAATCCCCTGTTTATGCGGAATTGACGTAGCAGGGGATAATTTGTGCAAAAAATTCGAAAAATAGTGTTGACAAGTACAGTGGGGGATGATATACTCAGATTCGTTGTTGAGGCAGCACCGAGACAACACAACAGCTCGAAAGAAACTTGAAAAGATTTCAAAAAAAGTTGTTGACAAAGTCTGACAGATATGTTAACATAAATACCTGTCACGGAAAACAAAGTTTTCCAAGACGAAAAAAGATTTCAAAAAAGTTGTTGACAAACGAAAGCGGTTATGATAAGATATCAGAGTTGCCGCTGAGAACAACAGCAACGAACGAACGAGCTCTTGCGAAGCAAGAGGTTATGATCTTTGACAAATAAACAGTAATGCAACCCTGAAAATTCCAAGATTTTCAGAG
>OWHX01001119.1_pt1 | contig 12212 bp, 7 predicted proteins | sample 1732801 | NCBI WGS metagenome assembly OWHX01 (sample SAMN05065755, study PRJEB22554) | human gut metagenome | biome: ENVO:2100002; feature: ENVO:00000062; material: ENVO:00002003 | host: Homo sapiens | place: USA
CACTTCTAGCTTCGTCGGCAGCGTCAGATGTGTATAAGAGACAGTGATACTACAACATTATATCAAAATTGCATTTCGTAACTTGGCAAAATATAAAGTACAATCTGCCATCAGTATTGTCGGTTTGGCAATCGGGCTGATCTGTTTTACATACGGATGGAACTGGTACAGGTATGAAACGAACTACGACGGGTTCTACCCACAATCCGGACAAATTTACCGAATATACGGAATCGATAAACAAACGGGAAAGAAATCGGAGGAATTACCACTTATTCTGGCACGCAAACTGAAAAAAGATTTCCCGGAAGTAATAGAGACAACGCAGATTTATTCCAAATACGGCTCGACTTTCAAATATGGAGAAACAAGGTTAGAGGATCCGGACGAGGAATTCATTGACGAACAGTATTTCAAATTCTTTCCACGTCCCGTAATTTGCGGTAAAAGGGATGATATCCTGAAAACGCTGGATGAGATAGCCGTCACCCGCTCTTTTGCCGTGAAATATTTCAAAACACCGGAGGAAGCATTAGGCAAAACCCTTGAAAACGGATATCGCAAAAGCATTACGATCGTGTCCGTCCTGGAAGATTCGCCCAACAACTCCATGATGCAAGCCGATGTTTATGAACTGGACAAATTCGACCGTGACCGGGAAAACCGGATCACGGACGAAAAACAATGGGCCTTGCTAAACACTAAAATCTATCTATTATTAGCACCCAACATTAATATAAAAGCTTTTGAGAAGAAGATCAATTCTTATATAGTCGAACATGAATATAATAAATCAATTTTGTTAAAGTTGGTTCCCCTGACAGATGTCCGTCATACATTCGGAAGTGAATTGACATTTAATCTTTCCTACATCCGGACATTCACGGTAACCGGCCTCTTATTGTTACTCTGCGTTTTCTTTAATTTCACCAATCTGCTGTTGAATCGTATCTACTTACGGAACAAAGAAATGAAATTGAGAAATGCGATCGGCGCTGATAAAAAGAACTTGGTTATCCAGTTGTTGCTGGAATTGACATTGCTTGTCGGGATCAGTTTTCTATTGGCTTCCTGCCTGTTGGAATTAACCGCTGGCGGTTTCTCACACCTCTTCGATACGACATTACAGCGAAAGTTATTATTCAGCCATCTTTGTATCATAGCAGGCATTAGCTGGCTGACACTCATGATTGTCAGTCTACCGTTATTCTTGCATTTTGTACGCGCTTCTTCTCTATTAATATCCGGAGGAATCTCTCCTACCCGGAAAAGCGGTTTCCGCAAAATCAGCATGACACTCCAACTATGTATCTGCATATTCTTCCTGATGAGCACATTTATCATGTTCAGGCAAATATCTTTCATGAAACATAAAAACTTGGGATTCCAGAAAGAGGGTCTGATACAGATGGAAATGACATTCAACGACCGGGAAGGAATCAATCGCGAGATTTCTTCATTAGCAGTCCTAAAAGGATTCACACAAGCCGGAATATTTACCATCACCCATGAACCTTATACACAAAACGAAGTCGAATGGGAAGGTAAGCCTCTGGATTTCAATCCAAACTTCCAAGTCCTGCAAGTAGGCAGCAACTTCTCGGAAGTTTTTAACATACCGATGCTGAAAGGCCGTTTCATCAATGACGGCGATCTGGCAGACAATGGAGATTGGCGAGCTTCTTGGACAAAAGCCGTCATCAATGAAGAAGCTGCTCGCATCATGGGCATCGATAACCCGATCGGCAAGAAAATCAGTATTTGGAATTATACGATCATGCAAGACGGAAGCAGAGGACGTGCCGAAATGGAGATCGTCGGGATCATCCAAAACTTCCAAGCGGCCAGTTTGCCCAACCCGATCCTGCCACAAGTGATCGTAATCGACCAAAGCAAATGGAACAGTTATTTTTATTATGCCCGTACCGAACCCGGAAAAGAAAAAGCCACGATCAAAGCAATCCGGAATATATTCAAAAAACACTCTAAGTCAGGCGATCCCACTACCTGCAATGTACAGACCATAAGCCAGATACTTGATCGGCTCAGCACTTCCGAAGATGCCAGCCTGCAGCTCTTTACTTTGCTGGCTCTGTTCTGTACGCTAATCTCCATCTTCGGGCTTTATTCCATTTCATCCAGCAATATGGAACAACGAAGGAAAGAAATTGCCATACGGAAAGTGATGGGAGCCTCTGCCGGCACGATTGTCAAAATGTTTTTTATGGAATATCTGACAATTGCATTGATAGCCAACCTTCTTGCATTGCCACTCGCGTGGTTGTTCATGCAAAGTTGGTTGCAGCAATATGCCTATCGGAGCCATATCTCTGCCTGGATGTATATCGTAATCGTATTTGCCACCATCACTCTGATCATCGGAACCGTCCTCTATCAGACGATACAGGCTGCCCGGACCAATCCTGCGGAAGTGATCAAATCGGAATAATAACAAACTAAATCATTGAACCATGCTACACCATTACATCAAAATAGCTTTCCGTAATCTCTTGAAATATAAATTGCAATCATTCATCTGTATCGTCGGGCTCGCAATCGGATTTACAAGTTTCGCGTTATCGTCGCTCTGGATACGATATGAACTGACCTACGATACGTTTAGGAAAGACGCAGACCGGATCTATTACGTCCGGATGGAATCGGAAACCGATGACCAAGGATTATCAAGCGTTACACCTTACCCGCTGGCCCGATATTTGAAAGAGACATTCCCGGAGATAGAGGAAAGTTGCAACACGAGTGCCTGGAAAACCGATTTCCTCTACAACGAGAAGAAATACGAATCTTTCGACATGGTCATGGATTCAGCTGCCGAACATATGTTCGAAATAGAACTGATCTCCGGTAGCCGGGATTTTATGATCCCGAAAAGTAACAAGATCGCGATCACGGACAAGCTTGCCAAAGAGGTCTTCGGCACAAAGGACCCATTAGGTGAAAAACTGAAAATTTGGTCTGACGATATGGAAATATGTGCCATAGTCAAAAGTCAGGACCAGCACTCGAATTTCCCGTTCGGAATACTGAAGCCGTCCCGACAAACGGAGGAATGGAACGTAGCCTATTGTCAGACTTTTATAAAGGTCCGTCCGGAAACGGATATGAGAGCTTTTAAAAAGAAACTTTACGAACATAAAATAAAGAAAGACAGAGACTCGCTGAGTCATTTCGTTCTGACGTCAATCACCGCCATGCGGTATGACCACCCCGAAGAAGAGCCAACTATCAAGTTCGAACATATCTTGCTATTCGCTCTTGCCGGAGGATTGGTAATCCTGTGCGCACTATTCAACTATCTGACCCTATTCGTAAACCGTATACGAATACGCAGTAAAGAGATCGGGCTTCGGAAAGTGTGCGGCTCGTCTGACGGCAATCTGTTTGTCCTGTTCGCTTCCGAATACCTGCTTACGCTTTCCATCTCTCTTTTAGCCGGAATAGCCTTGATCGAAATCATACTGCCTGTATTCCAAGAATTATCGAATGTAAAAACGGATTCGTTCAGTCTCTATCTGGAAACATTCGTCTATTTCGGATTCATCACCTTACTGGCTTTCCTGTTCTCTTTATTCCCTATCTACTATTTCAGGAAGCGTTCGCTACAAAAGGCCCTTAAAGGTTCGTCTGACGGAAAAGGAAAGAACCTCTTCCCCAAAGCAAGCCTTACCTTGCAATTGATAATCAGCATCGGATTCATATTCTGTTCGTCGGTACTGATCAAGCAAATCCATCACTTGCACACCACCGATATCGGACTAAACCGGAAAGACCGGGGCGATGTCCGTATATATCCCCAAACAGACGGTTTGAAAGAAGAAATTGCCAAACTCTCCTCCATCGCCGAAGTATATCCGGATGAAAACGATCCACTATTTCCAAGCCATTCACGTTCCTACAGGTCCTTTACCGATTGGGAAGGCAAGCCGGCCTCTGTGGAAGGTCTTACGATCCAAATAATCCCATGCAACAATCGCTACTTTGAATTTTATGGTCTGCAATTGCTAAAAGGCAAGTTGCCGGAAGGAGATACCGAACGGCACATACTCCTAAACGAAGCAGCTGTAAAGGAATTGAAGATCGACAACCCGATTGGCAAAACACTTAGCCGCAAAGATCAGAAAGGATTTATCATCGACGGCATTTTCAAAGACTTTTATATCGCACCTCCTACCGTTCCGGTAAAGCCGGTTATGCTCGAGTTCAGTCCGGGAAAAAAGAATATACAGAATGATTATTCAACGACTGCCATATTCCGGCATCAGCCGGGAAGCCGCGAACTGTGCAAACAACAGGTTGAACAGTTGGCAAAGAAAATGCAACCGAACGCCGTCGACATACATGTTACTTTTATGGAAGAAGAGTATGAAAAGTTTCTGAAATCGGAAAAGGCGCTACTCAAGATGCTTGACTTCGTGACTATAGTCTGTATTTTGATCTCATTGTTCGGCGTATTCTCTCAAGTAACTCTGGACTGCGAACAGAAGAAGAAAGAAATCGCTGTCCGTAAAGTAAACGGGGCAGAGGCCTCCGATATCATGAGAATGTTTTTTGCCGGTAATCTCCGCCTGCTATGCATCGCTTCGGTCATAGCATTTCCGGCCAGTTACCTGATCATGAAATCATGGATTGAAAACTATGTGTTGCAAGCAGCAATCAGTTGGTGGCTTTATCCGGTCATCTGGGGTGTACTGGTCCTGCTGCTGACTCTTTGTACCGGTTGGCGCATACAGAAGGCAGCGAACCAGAACCCGGCAGAAGTGATCAAGTCGGAATAAGAATGTCTTTGAACAATATCTTATAACAAACAATCAGATTATGTTATCACACTATGTCAAAGTTTCTTTTCGGGAACTACTGAAATACCGAACTCAATCAATTGTCAGCATCATTGGTCTGGCCGTAGGATTTACTGCCTTCATTTTAGGAGGTTACTGGCTATGGTGGGAGACACATTTCGATAATTTCCATCCGGAAGCAGACCGACTTTACTGCCTGACGACAGAAGGACTTGTCAAGCGTGCCAACGGAACACAATCAGATTTAGACCAGTTACATATTAACGACCGGGAAGAATTATTCAAGCTGCTCCCCGAAATCGAAGTCTCTTGTTCATTCAACCACCTCAGTTTTACATTGAAACAGGACAACGAAGCAATCAACCTGCATGGAATGGAAAGCGAACAGTCCTTCTTCGACCTTTTCCGGGCAGATTTTATCGAAGGGACTCACCAAGGGGTCATTCCCGACGGCAGTTCTGTCATTTTAACGGAACGGACAGCCCACAAATTGTTCGGGACAACAAACTGTATTGGCAAGGAAGTCGTATTGGATAATAATCTTCGTCCCTCTGTAGTCGGTATTATCCGTAACTATCCGGATAATACTGATCTGCTGTTCGACTTTCTGTTGATCAGAACCCCTCACCCCAATCATGTCAAACGCATGACGACCTACGTGCGGCTCCAAAAGAATGCGAACGTGGCAAATGTACGGAACAAACTGGCGCACTATAAAAGCCATGCCGAAAACAAATGGGATCGCGAACAGGTAAAAAACTGGAAAATAAACCTGCTGACAGCCTCCGAAGTGCATCTTCGGTGCCATCCTGAATTGACAGACCGCATCCGTAACATTCATATCCTGGCTTTGGCCGGGACAATGGCTTTCCTTAGCGCTCTGATCAACCTACTTGTCCTTTTTATCGGTCAACAGCAACGGAAACAACAAAAAAACCGGACTTATCTTTGTATAGGAGCCTCAACCACAAGTATGATTACAAAAAGTTTCATCGAACTGGCACTTCCTTTGATCATCGCCTTCCTGATTTCTTTCTGTCTGATCGAGAGCATCTATCCTTACTATGAAAGCTATACGACCTGGCACCGGTATGGTATCTATGAGAACGTCAGTCGCCACCTTTCACGAACTTCACTTTTAGGCAATACGCTGTCACTCGCTGGAATCTGTATGTTAGTATTCCTTCTTATCTGTTATTATCCGATACGAAATCTTTTAGAGCATAAAATACAGAAACCGGCTCTTTTCAAACAGGGCCTGATCATCGTTCAGATATTTATCGGTTCACTATTCTTTATCACCTCCATCGGATTGTTCCGACAGTTGCATTTTATCCTTTCAAAAGATAAAGGGATCGATTATGAACGGGTCATACAGGTAGATTTAGGATATGACACCTCCTTTCAGACGGATTTAAGTGTTTTGAAACCGGAAATGACCAACCATCCGTATGTAGAAGAAGTCACATACACCTGCGGGAACGCTCCAGTCTTTACGGAACAAGGGGATTGGTACGGTTCCTTTTACTCGTATTTCTGTTTCGATCCGAATGAAGCCGAACCCAATAGTTACAACTCGGTAATCGTTGCCGACAAGGACTTCTTTTCGTTCTTCAAACTGCAACTGAAAGCAGGTAGCTGGCCGACGGACGCAACCCCATATAGCTATATGGTAAATGCAACTTGCCTGCAAACATTAGGCTACACGGATCTGCTTGAACGGCCTATATACATAAAAGGGCAAGCAAGCCAAGCCCGAGTTTGCGGTGTCATCAAAGACTATCTCTACGCTCCGATGCAATATCCTATATTACCGCTGTTCTTCACCACATACGAAAATCCGATGGTAAAAGACTTCGAGCGTCCTTACCTTATTTATGTCCGCTATGCAAAAGGACATAAAAAAGAAGTGCTGGAACATCTTCACGAGATAACATCACATATTCAGAATGACAATGTCAACCGGAGTAAAATGTTTACGGAGCTGTCCGATCTAATAGATCGGTTCAACCGGCCGGAAAAAGTGATCTTTACCATCTTCAGCATCCTTTCGCTGGTTTGCATCCTTATCTCCACATTCGGCATTTACTCTCTGGTGAGCCTCGCCACCGAACAGCGGCGGAAAGAGATTGCCATCCGCAAAGTAAACGGAGCTACCTTTTATCACATTCTTCAACTGTTCTTCCGAGAGTATTTCATATTAGTGACATTAGGCAATGTTTTTGCTCTTCCAGTCGGCTACTTGGTTATAAAACGTTGGCTCGAGACATACGCCAACCATACCACATTGCCGGCAGGATTGTTCCTGTTGGTTTTCCTTATCACCTGTGGGATCGTGCTGCTCTCTATATTCCGTCAGGTCAAAAGGGCAGCCGCCACCAATCCGGCAGAGGTAATCAAAACGGAATAATAAAAACAAAAACATAATAACGACAAAAACATCACATCATGTTCAAACACTACTTGAAAATGGCTATCCGCCAAATTCTTAAAAACAAGATCCAGTATTTGCTTTCCATCATCGGAATCGCAGTCGGACTTCTTTGTTTCAGTATAACCTCTTATTATATCAGAAGATTCAACAACCAGTTTATTGCTTGGGCAAACAGCGATCGGATGGCGAATATATATGTCAAATCGGCCCAATACGGTTATGAGGACCCTTATATTCCAGGAGAGGTGGTGCAAGAACTGATGGGGAATCCGATCACCGGAATTGGGCAAATCGCTTATTCATACGGATACGGCCAAGCCAATATTTCCATATCCAAAGAGAACCAGAAAGAAATCCCGTACCAGTGCAGCATCCAGAATGTCACAAAAGATTTTCCGACCATATTCAGCATTCAAACGTTGGAAGGCCAGACACCGACACTCAAACCGGGAGAAGTATTCATCAGCGAATCATCCGCGAAAAAAATATTCGGAGCAGAAAACTCTATCGGAAAAACACTCTATTTCAGTCGTGCAGACAGCGACACGTCTGCCATCCACTATTCCACAATCAGCGCCGTTATCAGGGATTTTCCGGATGGGACACGGGAAAAGAGTGACTTTTATTTCCTGGAAACAGCCGGCATCCAACCAAAACGTAAATACCGAGATCTGGTGGTCCTGCTGGATAAAGGTGTTTCAAGCAAAGAAATAAACCAAAGGTTACGCCAACAAATACCGGCTTTTGGAAAAAACAACGATCACTATCTGACAGCACGCACTTTCAAGGAAGAGATGTACAAACCGGATAATCTCAGTGCGACATTCTTCATCCCGTTGATCGGCCTCCTGATATTGATTGCCGCGATGATAAACTTCCTGAAGTTCTGCATTCAGTCGTTCTATAACCGGACACGAGAACTCAGTTTACGGAAATGCTTAGGTTCAGACGCAAAAGGATTGTTCAGATTACTCTTCAGCGAGATTGCGGTTCTTTTCATCCTGTCGGCATTGGCAAGTCTCGTCCTGACCGAATGGATAGTGCCTGTTTATTATCAGTATATGGCCTCGAAAGAAACGATCAACGAGAATCTGTTTATCCATACGCCTACCTTGATCCAGCAGGAAATGGAGTATCTCTGTTTCTTGTTTGTTCTCTGCGCCTTGATTGTGTCATTGGTCATCTTCCGCATCAAACATATCACATTGACAGAAGGAATAAAAGGCGTGAAACGACAGAAACATAGTATAAGGAACTTCATGTTAGGAGTCCAACTGTTCATCTGTTTCCTCTTTATTGCCGGAGCTATCGGACTAAGAAATATTTACCACCTCGCAGAAGAAAAAAGGAACAACACGCTGACGGAAGAAGAATGTACCCGTATCTGGAAGATAGAACTTTGGGAACCGCAAGTACAAGGACACGAAGAAGAGATCGTCTCCCGTATCCGTACGCTTGCTGGGGTTGAAGACGTGCTTTTAGAGACTCCCGGCAAATATCTGGATTATAAGAACAAACAGGGAGAGACACTGCACGGGATACATTTCCTCACCAGTAAAAACTACCCGTCTTTCATGAAACTGCCGATAGAGGGAAGAATGCCACAGGCGGCTAACGAAATAGTGGTTTCACGGTCGCTTATCTGGGAATTGGAGAAAGACGGGGAAAAGAATCCGACATCCGTACAATTGGGAGACCAGACTTTCCAGATTACCGGCATATATGAGCAACTACCGTTCGAACCGGTATATACCCAAGATCAAATGGCTAAAGCCAATCAATCTCAATATCACCGTTTCTCCTTCATCTCCGTTCCTAAGGAACCGAACTATAGGGTCGCTTACATCAAATGCATAGCCGGACAGGAACAGAACGTACGGAAAGAAATACTCAAAATCGTACATAACTGGTTGCCGGCATCCATTCCTTTCCTGCTGACCACCAAACAAGAGGAGCGATTCCGGCTCAATGGAGGGGAGATGCTGATAAGCGACCTGTTCAGCCTATTGTCCGTTATCAGCATAGTCATTACAGTCCTGGGTATCTATTCCGCCATTACACTCGACACGGTCAGCCGGCAAAAAGAAGTCGCCATACGGAAAATCAACGGAGCCGGCCCTAAGGTCATTGCACTATTGTTCGGTAAACTATATATCCGTTTACTTGCCATTTCAGCCATCCCTGCGCTGGCAATCGTCTATATGCTCCTGCGAATATTGACGCAAGAAAAGATAACGATTGATCCCGGCTGGTTAAACAATCCATTGATGTGGCTGGCAATCCTCCTTCTGACCACCACTATCGTATTCGTAACCGTCGCCTATCGTATCTGGCTGATTTCACGGTTGAACCCGGCAGAGGTAATCAAAACGGAATAAAGGAGGATGTGTTCCCACATTAAGCGCGGGAACACAGCACTAAAAACAATTAATATTTTGGATGATAAGACAAATTACATGAATTAGGGCTTATCATAAGCCAACATGTTTTACTTTTGTCCTCAAAACATTAATATTTATTTTATGAATACAAAAACATTAATCGCATTGCTCATGGCAGGAGCAGGCCTTGCCTCCTGTTCACAGCCGATTCCCTCCTACACGGTAATGGGAAATATCCCCGATTCTACCTTTAATGGGAAAACAGTCTATATCTTCGACCGGGATAAGGGGCAAAACATTGACAGCGCAGTGATTGAAAACGGAGCGTTTACGTTCACCGGTCAGATTGACACCGCTGTTTTATGCCTAACCCAAGTCGGAAGGAAATACTATACCACCTTCATGCTCGAAAACGGTACCATCCAACTGAACATGGAAACTCCGAACAGCGCGTCCGGCACTCCCTTGAATGAGACCTTCAGCAGCTATATCCAAGAAGAAAAAAGAATCAGTGAACTCTTCCAGAACAAAATGAAAGAGATCCGGGAGCAGGAACAAGATAAAAGTAAAGTCCAAGAATTGACAAAGACCTATTACGACAATGAGTATAAGCCGGCCTATATGGCTATGCTGAAGGACTTCATCGATAAAAACCAAGATAATTACATCGGTGCTTTTGCCCTTCAAAACCTATCGAACTTTATGAACCCGGAAGAAATGGAATCTATCATTGCCCAATCCAGCGCCTTTATCCAAAGTAGGAACATCATCCGGAAACTGAGCCAACGGATTACCAACCTGAAAAAGACGGCCGTCGGACAACCTTTCACCGACTTTACAGTGGAAACCGAAGATGGCAAAAAGGTTTCCCTCTCCGACTATGTAGGAAAAGGGAATTATGTATTGGTTGACTTCTGGGCAAGCTGGTGCGGCCCCTGTCGTGCAGAGACCCCGATACTGGCAGAAGTGTATAACCAATACAAGGATAAAGGATTCCAAGTACTTGGTGTAGCCACATGGGACCAGCCGAAAGATACAAAGAAAGCCATCGAAGATTTGAAGATTACTTGGCCACAGATTCTCAATGCCCAGAACACGCCTTCTGAACTGTACGGCTTCAACGGAATTCCGCATATCATCTTGTTTGGCCCTGACGGGACAATCGTAGCTCGCGACCTGAGAGGCGATGCGTTGAAAGCAAAAGTAAAAGAGATGATGCAATAATATAACATGCACAAACAACTGCTTATAGTGATGTTGATTTGTCTGAAAGGTGCCGATTATATATCTGCACAGCAGTGGACAAAAAAGGATTCAGTCTGGCTCCAGAACGTCTTGTCCGGTAAAGAAAAGCTGGAACTGAATCCAGAGACGATGAAAGCGATTCAATCAGGTTCTTTTATAAACTTGGATGAACCGGCTTCCGACATGAAAATGTCACCGGTAACCCCGTTACCCATCCTCAAAGATTTCACCGAATACATACAAACAGATTCAACCCATCGTAAAATAGCATTAAAGGACCTGCCTCCTGGTGTTTTCTGGTTATATGCTCCTCCTCCCGGTAAATTTTTACCGGTCTATAAAAATATGCTCGAAACATGGAAAAACGATCCTATGAATCGTTCTCATAACACAGGCTTCGTCACTTTCGACTTCGCAGAAATGACCAGCAGGAAGAGTTATATACACAAACGTAATGCCAAAAGAGATGGGACATGGAGAAATTACAACAATCTGCCTACTCCCGACATCATCAAGAAAAAGAAGAAACTCGCAACTGGTCATCCGGAATTTGCCAGGCAGGATACGCTTTTGTCACGCAAGGATTCGTTGCAGTTAAAAGACACGACACACGTAACCTCCTTTGCTCCGATGAACTAAACAGCCCATAGAATAAATTTTCAAAAAAAGTCGTATCATTTTGCAACAATCCAGTGTCATATAACGTCTTATAGTTATACAAGAAATATTAATCGGAAACAGGTTATGACAAAAATACAACTATTAGCTACACTGTTGGCACTTTTCATCTTTGCCATGCTGGGAGCATGCAATAATGAAGATTATCCGGAACCGGATGTTTTCAAGGTAACACCAGACCTCCGCACCCGTATCAATACTGGGATAAAAATGGCTTCCCGCACAGAAAAGAGGCTTTTCAACGAGACATTCAACTCTTTTCTTCACAAATGCGATGAAATGGGATCAGAAAATACTCCCTATCAATATATGGAAACGGAAGAGTATGCAGATCTGAAAAAGCTAATACTGTCATCCTCTCCCGCTACCTGCTATTTGTTAATGGACCGCTACCTAAAACGAAATCCCCCTTTCTTCTCTTTCATTCTGAACGATCTGATCGAAACTGCCTACCCCAATACAGCGGATAAGATTGCTAACCGGATGAAGTCGTTGACTACCGTACAGGAAACAATGGAGCTATTCCCTCAGGTTTGCTTGGAAATCTGGCTGGATGAAATAGAAGAATAGTTAATTTATCCAAAAAACTAACCCAATTATTGCATATAATATATCTTTTGCATTTATTTGTCTGACAAATAAGATTAATCATAATTA
>OWHX01001133.1_pt1 | contig 12102 bp, 9 predicted proteins | sample 1732801 | NCBI WGS metagenome assembly OWHX01 (sample SAMN05065755, study PRJEB22554) | human gut metagenome | biome: ENVO:2100002; feature: ENVO:00000062; material: ENVO:00002003 | host: Homo sapiens | place: USA
CCCAGATCCTTGCCGAGACCGGGCGCATTCAGGCGGTAAGCGCACAGCTCCACAAGGTCTTTGCGGCCCGCAATGTAGCCGCCGGTGGGAGCGATGCCGCCGCCGGGGTTCTTGATCAGGCTGCCCACCACAAGGTCTGCGCCCATCTGACAGGGTTCCTGCGTCTGGGTGAACTCGCCGTAGCAGTTATCCACAAAAATAATGATGTCCGGGTTTGCGGCGCGGGCGGTATCCGCAATTTTTCGGATCGTTTCCAGATCAAAGGCATTGCGCTGCAGATAGCCGCGGCTGCGCTGGATGTGGCACACCTTTGCACCGGGGGCCTTTTGGGCGATCAGGTCATAATCCGGGGTGAAGTCGGCTTTCAGCGGAGCTTCATCGTACCGGATGCCGTAATCCATCAGGGTGCCGGTGCCCCTGCCCTTGCCGTCCAGACCGATCACACCTTCCAGCGTATCGTAGGGACGGCCGGTGGCAGCCAGTAGGGTGTCCCCTGCCCGCAGCAGGCCGAACAGCGCCACAGCCAGCGTGTGGGTGCCGCTCTGGAACTGGCTGCGCACGAGGGCATCCTCTGCGCCCATCACCTCGGCAAAGATCTGCTCCAGCTTTGCGCGACCGGTATCCCACAGGCCGTAGCCGGTGGTGCCCAGCATATCGGTGGAGGACATCTGGGTATCCGCAAAGGCTTTCAGCATTTTGAGCTGGTTAAAATCGCGGATCTCCTCCATATGGCGGAAGTAGGGCTGGCACAGCTCCATAGCCTTTTCGTCCAGCGCCAGAACTTCGGGTTTGTAATTGAAAAAGTGGTTCAGCATTGACATTATAACGGTTCCTTAATTTTATAGATTTTATAGAGCGCAGGCTTTCTGTCGGAATGACTCCTTCAGCCGCACTTCGTGCGCCAGCTCCCTCAGGGAGGGAGCTCCTGACGAAACCAGAACGTTTCACTTATGCAGAAAGCTTTTCCGTCCTGCCAAAGGCTCCCTCATTGAGGGAGCTGGCAAAACCGTCAGGTTTTGACTGAAGGAGTTTGTTCATATCTTGCATATTCCCCCAGCTTTTCAAAGCCAAGCCGGGTATAAAAGTGCACCCGCTCCGGGCTGCAGAGAAACACCGGGTGCTCCCCCTTGGCGGCAAGCTCGTTCGCCATCTGCACAATGAGCCGCCCGCCGATGCCCTTGCCCCGCAAAGGCTGGGCTGTCTGCCCGCAGGCCATGTAGGCCTGCCTGTTCGCAAGGGCATAGGCCCCTACCGTGCAGATCGTTTCACTCCCCTGCCGCAGCGCCCACACAAGGGCTTTGCCGCGGGTGCGCTTTGTGCAAAGCTCGGAGTAAAAGTCCTCCTGCTTTGCCGTATCCGCCGGGTAGAGCGCCCGTGCCACATCCATGGCAGAGGGTTCTCTGTCAAGGGTCAGTCCGGCCCAGAGCGTCTCGTCTGCAGCGGGCAGCGGCAGAGCCTTGCCGGGTGCAAGGCCGAATACAGTCAGCGTTTCAGCTTTGCACCACCCGGCAGGCGGTGGGCATTCGTTTTCGTCTAAAATGATGCTTTCACACCCGCAGAAAGCCAGAAAGCTGGCCAGCTCTTCCGGGTTTGCGTGCCCTGCTGCCCATGCGGTGCTGCCGCTGAGTTCCAGCGCCAGTGTAGGTCCTGCGTAGAATCGCCACGGCTGGCTTTTGCTAAAAAGGGCAAGATCCAGCGGCAGGGTCGCCCCCAGCACCCATTTTCCCCGGCAGGCATTTAAAAAGCGGGCGCGGTGGGCTTTTGTGCTGACCTGCGCGATCACTTCAGCTCGTTGACGATCTTCTTGAACTCGCGGCCGCGCACCTCAAAGTTGGGGTACAGGTCAAACGATGCGCTGGCCGGGGACAGGATGATGATGTCACCGGGCTTTGCGCAGGCACGGGCCAGCTCCACAGCGTGCTGCATGTTGTCGGCATGCTGGATGGGCAGCTCTGCTTCGTTGAAGTTCGGGTCCTCGCGCACAGCCTTTTCGATGCGGGGGCCGGTGGCACCCATCAGCACAAGGTTCTTCACGTGGGCCACCACTTCCGGTGCCAGCGGCTCATAAGGAATGTGCTTGTCGTAGCCGCCAGCAATCAGAATGACCTTCTGGTTAAAGCTGCGCAGACCGGCAATGGTGCGCGTCGGGCTGGTGCCGATGGAGTCGTTGTAGTACAGCACGCCGTCCAGCGTGCGCACCGGCTCAATGCGGTGCTCCACACCGGTAAAGGTGCTGCCCACCTTCTGGATGGCTTCCACGGGCACCTCGCCCCACACGGCAGCGGCAGCAGCCAGCAGGTTTTCAATGTTGTGCAGGCCGCGCAGCTTCACGTCCTTCTGGGCCAGGAAGGGGGTCACAACGCCATCCTCGGCCATGCAGAGCATGTTGTCCTCCTTGCGCAGGAAGGCACCGTTGTCGGTATCGTGCAGGCGGGTGAACCACACCTGCTTGCCCTTGCAGTCGGACTGCATGGAACGGCTGATCTCGTTCTCATAGCCCAGCACAGCGCGGCAGGGCTGCTTCTGGTACAGCAGGATGTTGCGCTTGGCATCAATGTACTCCTGCATGTTTTTGTGGTGGTCCAGATGGTTGGGGGTGACATTGGTCACCACGGCAATGTTGGGGCTGGAATGCATGCTGATGAGCTGGAAGCTGGAAAGCTCCACCACAGCCACATCATCGGGAGCCACCTCGGGCAGCATGGGCAGCAGAGCTGCGCCGATGTTGCCGCCCAGATGCACCTTGCGGCCTGCGGCCTCGTAGAACTTGGAGATCAGGGTGGTGGTGGTGGTCTTGCCGTCGGAGCCGGTCACGGCTACGATCTCGCAGGGGCAGAAGTCGAAGAACAGCTCCACCTCACTGGTGACCATGGTGCCTGCGGCCATGGCATCCTGCAGGGGCTTTTCAAAGTAGCCCACAAAGCCCGGGGTGCGCATGATGATATCCTGACCCTTGAAGCCATCCAGATAGTTTTCGCCCAAGCTCAGGTCGATGCCCAGCTCCTTGATGGTTGCAGCGTAATCGCCAAAGTCCTCCACGCTCTTTTTCTGGTCGCACAGGGTCACATGGGCACCCATCTCCACAAACTCCTTGATCAGGGTCTTGTGGCTGACACCGGCACCAATAAAGGCCACTTTTTTGCCTTTGATGAGTTCAATCAGTTTCTGCTGATCCTTCTGCATAAAAACAGTTCCTCCTCCATAATATCGTATTCAGAACGCACCTCAAAACGGGTGCAGAGATGTTTCGCTGTACCATTATAGTCCATTTAGCCGCAATTGGCAACGGAAAAACGCCCTTTTTGCCCCAAAAAGCAAGGTAAATTCACAATTCTGCAATTGTATTTTGCCGCTGTTTCTGCTACACTTGTCGAAGCAGAGTGCTTTTTGTATACAAAAAGCCTTTTTTCGCAAATACCATAGAATGAGGTCATCCCCTTGAAACAGTTCTTCCGTATTACCGCAGCATTGCTTGCTGCTGCGTTCCTGCTTGCGCTCACCGGCTGCGGCAGCAGTTCCAGTGCGCCAAGCTTTACATGGTTCGTGGATACCATTCCCGCAAACCTCGACCCGCAGGTGGCTTCTGCTGCCCCGGACGTGATCGCCTGCGAGAACCTTTACAGCGGGCTTGTCCGCAAAAAAGCGGATGGCGAGATCGTGCCCGATCTGTCCGAGAGCTGGACGGTCTCCTCCGATGGCAAGACCTACACCTTCCAGATCAAGGACGGCCTGACCTACAAGGCCGTTAAGGGCGCTTCCACGGATCACACCATCACTGCCGAGGACTTTGTGTTTGCATTCCGGCGTATATTCCAGCCGCAGACAAATTCCCCTTATGCCGTGGAGTTTGCCGCCCTTGAGAACAGTGCTGCCGTGCTGGCTGGCACAGCCGATGCCAGCACGCTGGGCGTTTCGGCCGCCGGCCCGCTGACGCTGGTGTTCCGCCTGAGTGAAAAGGACGACAACTTCCTTGCCAAGCTCACCCTGCCCGGTGCCATGCCCTGCGATGAAGCATTTTTTGAGAGCACCCGCGGCACCTACGGCCTGACCGCCAAGACCACCCTTTCCAGCGGCAGCTTCTATCTTTACAACTGGACGGCCAGCGGCCTGTTCCTGCGCCGGGATGTCTCCTCCCCCATGATCGGCAGCCTGCGTCTGGTGCAGAACACCGGCAGCACCGGCAAGAGCGCCGCCCAGCTCATTGCAGACGAAAAATGCTCCGCCGCGCTGGACGACACCGGCGAGGATACCTCGCTGCAGTCGGTGGATTACTCCGACACCACCTGGGCACTGCTGTTCAACAGCGCCGAAGATTCTGTGTTTGCCAATCAGGAACTGCGGCAGGCGCTTGCCGGCATCGCCCGGGAGAATGTGGATGTGCCCTCTTCCGGTCTGTACACCGCTGCCGAAGGTCTTGTGCCCACCGGCTTTTCCGTGGACGGCATCGATTACCGCAAGTCTGCCAGGAACCCGCTGCCCACCATCACCGACCCCCGTACATTGTACCTGAATGCACGGCAGGGCATGGCCAGCTCGGATTTTTCCGGCGTGACCATCCTGCTGCCGAAGGAAGCCGGCCTGACCGAACTGGCCGAGCAGATCAACGGCGCATGGCAGAAGGACTGCTCCCTTTTCTTCTCGGTGGAAGAGGTGCCGCAGGAGGAGTTCGACAAACGCCTTGCAGCGGGCAGCTACACCATTGCGCTGGCTCCCATCCGCGCCGAAGGCGGCAGCGTATACCAGATGCTGCAGCAGTTCACGGCCGAGGGCGGCGGCCTGACCGGCTGGTCCGACCCCATCTACTCTCAGCGTCTGGCTGAGAGTGCCCAGCAGACCGGCAGCGCCCGCTGTGCCTTGCTGGCCGATTGTGAGCGCCAGCTGCTGGAAGGCTGCGCCGTGGTGCCGCTGCTGGGCCAGAACAGGCGTCTGCTGGTGGCGGACGGCATCACCGGCCTTGTGTTCGACCCCTTCACGCCGGTGCTGGACCTGACCGATGCCCAGAAAAACTGACATTCTCCGGCCCTTGACAATCCCGTCCCTCTTTGCTACAATAAATGAGCAACTTGCAGGGTTAGCTCATCCGGTAGAGCGGCTGCTTCCCAAGCAGCAGGCGGCGGGTTCGGGTCCCGTACCCTGCTCCAAAAACAAACGGCAAACCGTGGAATATCGGTTTGCCGTTTTTGCTTACAGCCGCTCCCTGCAAAATACGAAAGGACTCTGCCATGATCTTTGTTCCCCTGCTGCATTACTTCAAATGCAAAAATTCCTACAGCGGCAACGAATACGGCCTGCGATACCGGATGATCCCCGGCAAGCGCACCGTGCCGGACCCGGACGGCGGCGAGGGTGCCACAAAGGAGGAAAGCATCCTCACCGTGGACTACTGGCCGGACCCCTGGACCATTGAAAAGACCGACCCTGCCCTGCGGGTGCAGAAGGTGTTTCCGCTCACCGACGAGGGCCGGGAGGCCACAGCCGCTTTTTTGCAGGACGCGTTCAATGCCGATCCTGACCGCTGGAAAAACTGCCCCAGCATGATGGACAGCGACCCGTGGGAGCCGCCTGCTGCCGAAGCCGAGCCGGACAAGCCGAAGGAATAAAACATGATCTATCGTTTAAAAGAACTTAAGGGCGATACCATTGCAGTGCCGCAGCTGGTGTTTTCCAAGCTGGGCATCGCCGAAGAATACAATGTGCGCGTGGCTCTGTATGTGCTGGCGACCGGCATCACCGACCCGGACAAGATCTGTGCCGACCTCAAGCTGCGCAGCCGCATCAGCGCCGAGAGCGCCCTCTCCTTCTGGGCAGGCGCTGGCCTGCTGGAGCGGTACGAAGAGAACGCTGCACCGGGCGAGGAACCCAGCGCCCCCGCACCCATGACCTGGGCCGAGATCGCTGCGGCCAGCCGCACCGACCCCATGATCTCCAGCTTGATCGACTGCGCACAGACCGGCTTTGCCCGTCCGCTGACCCACAGGGAGATGGAAAAGCTGGTCAACCTTTATATGCAGGAGGGCTTTGCGCCGGAGACCGTGATGCTGTGCACCGCCTACGTTGCCAGCACCGGCCGCAGCACCATGGCCGCCGTAGTGCATGAGCTGAAGGTGTGGCGCACCGAGGGCGTGGAGACCGGTGAGCAGGCCGATGCCCACCTCAAACTGCTGGCACTGCGCCAGAGCCGCGAGCAGTATGTCAGCGGCCTTCTGAACATCCCGGAAAGCGAGCTGACCCTTGGCGGGCGCAAGGCCATCGCACGCTGGTACGAGGTTTACGGCTACGACGATGCCATGGTGCAGGAAGCTGCCGTGCAGGCCGGGGCCAAGCGCGACCTGTGGTACTGGAACAGTATCCTCAAAACATGGAACGCCAAGGGCCTGCGCACCGTGCACGATGTGCGCAGCCCGGTGGCTGCTGCAGGCGCAAGCCGGAACCTCCGGGTAGACCGCGAAGCCCCCAGCGGCAACGATTTCCTCAAGAACGCTGCCCGCCGCCGTCCGTTGAAAAAGAAGCCGGAATAAGGAGGAACCATGCGTACCAAAAATGAACTGTATCAGGAAGCCATGCGCACCGTGGCCGCCCGGCGGCAGATGGCCAGAGCCAGAGCCGAGGATGCCCGCGCCGAAGCCGAAGCCGCCATTCCCGCCCTGCGCCATGCAGAAGAAGAGGTGCGGGTGCGGGGCATCCGCTGCGCACTGGCCGGTGCTGCGGGCAAGGACCGCACCGAAGCTGCCGCCGCCCTTGCCGATGCAAAGCAGAAGCTGACCGCCCTGCTGGCACAAAGCGGACGGCCCGCTGATGCACTGGAGCCGCGCTTTGTCTGCCCCAAATGTCAGGACACCGGCAGCGTGAATGGCCGCACCTGTGAGTGCGTGCACAAGGTGATGCAGCAGCTGCGCCGCAAGGAGATCGAGGCGCTGTCCAGCCTGTCCATTGCAAGCTTTGACACCATGGAGCTGCGCTATTACCCGAACCGTGCCGATGAAAAGGTGGGCGGTGCCATCCGCCCTTACATGGCCGATATGCTGGCAGACCTGCGCAGCTACGCGGAAGAGTTTGACCACCACAGCGAGAGCCTGATGCTGTTTGGCAATGCGGGCCTTGGCAAGACCCACGCGGCCCTTGCCATTGCGGGCATCGTGCTGGAAAAGGGCTACGATGTGATCTATGTTTCCAGCCCGGACTTTTTCTCCAAGCTGGAAGGGCTGCACTTTGGTGCAGACCCGGCAGGCGAGGAGGAAACGCTGATGCAGACCGCTGCCGGGGCCGACCTGCTCATTCTGGATGATCTTGGCTCGGAGTTCAACTCCGCCTTCCTCATCAGCAGCCTGTACAGTCTGCTCAACAACCGGCTGGGTGCAAAGCTGCCCACCATCGTCACCACCAACATCACTGACGGTGCTCTGCTGGAAAAGCTGTATACCGAAAAAATTTCCAGCCGCCTTTCTGCCTTTGTCCCCTGCCTTTTTGCAGGCGATGACATCCGCACACAGAAAGCAGCTGAATAAAACAAACGGCAATGCATTTGCATTGCCGTTTGTTTTATTTAAAACTCTAATACCGGACTCATTTCGTTGCGGCGCTGTGCCTGCACGATGCAGTCCTTCTCCGGCACAACGCCCGCCGCGCCCAGCGTGTTGAACACGGTCTGCAGGGCAAGCGCAGGCGTGTTGTTCTCCTGCGAAAGATGGCACAGCGCAAACTTTTTGCACCCTTCCTGAATGAGTTCCAGCAGCTTTGCCGAGCACTCGTCGTTGGAAAGGTGGCCCCGGGTGCTTTCAATGCGTGCCCGTAAGTAATAGGGGTACGGCCCGCTGCGCAGCATGTGCAGGTCGTAGTTGCTCTCCAGTGCCACAAGGTCGCAGCCGGAAAGCGCCTCGTGCACCGGCGGCGTGAGCACGCCAAGGTCGGTTGCAATGGTCATGGTCTTGCCGTCCGGGGTGTGGATGCGGTAGCCCACACAGGGCACATCGTGGCTGGTGGGGAAGCTCTGCACGCCAAACGCGCCCACGTCCTCTTCCCTGCCTTCCAGCTCGTGCAGCTCACAGCTGGCCGGTACAATGCCGTTGCTGTCCAGAAAATCCAGCGTTGCCGCTGCACCGTACACCGGCAGCGTGTTCTTTTTGAGGAAGGTGGAAAGCCCCTTCACATGGTCGCTGTGCTCGTGGGTGACAAGGATGCCGTCGCAGTCACTGACGGCAAGGCCCAGCGCCTTGAGCGCCGCCGAGGTAGTGCGCACGCCCTTGCCCATATCCACAATGAGATACCGCTGCCCGCAGCGCACCACACTGCTGTTGCCGGAGGAACCCGAATATAACGAGATGAATTCTGCCATGAAAAACCTCTGATACACTCAAAAACAGCCCGCCGCATATGCAGCAGGCTGTTTGCTTTTAATAAGTTACAGTGCCTGATCCAGTGCAGCGGGCATACGCTCCACCTTGCTGATGTCTGCACCCAGACCGCGCAGCTTTTCCACGATATTCTCGTAGCCGCGCTCGATGTGGCCGATCTCCTCGATCTCACTGGTGCCGTCTGCCATCAGCGCAGCCACTACCATGGCAGCGCCTGCACGCAGATCCAGTGCGCGCAGCGGTGCAGGGGTGAGCTTATCCACGCCCTCAAACACAGCCACCTGACCGTCCACCTGCACGTTGGCACCCATCTTGCGCAGCTCGTCCACATAGCGGAAGCGGTTATCCCACACGCTCTCGGTCACGGTGCTGGTGCCCTTGGCCACGCTCAGCAGCACGCCCATCAAGGGCTGCATGTCGGTGGGAAAGCCGGGATGCGGCATCGTGTTGATCTTCAGCGGCAGAATATCGCCGGTGCGGCGCACACGCACAGCATCGTCAAATTCTTCCACCTCCACGCCTGCACGGCGCAGCTTTTCGGTAATGGGTTCCAGATGCTTGGGGGTGACGTTCTTCACCAGAACATCGCCGCCGGTGGCAGCAGCAGCCACCATGTAGCTGCCAGCCTCGATCTGATCCGGGATGATGCTGTAGGTGCAGCCGTGCATCTTTTCCACGCCGCGCACCTTGATCACATCGGTGCCTGCGCCGCGGATGTTCGCACCGCACATATTCAGGAAGTTTGCCAGATCCACCACATGGGGTTCCTTGGCACAGTTTTCCAGAATGGTCTGGCCCTTGGCCATTACAGCGGAGAGCATACCGTTCATGGTAGCGCCCACGCTGACCTTATCAAAGAAGATGTGTGCACCGTTCATCTCCTTGGCGCGCACGGTGATCATGCCGTAGTCCACGCTGTCCTCTGCGCCCAGAGCACTGAACACCTTCAGGTGCTGGTCAATGGGGCGGGGGCCGAGGTTGCAGCCGCCGGGCATGGCCACCTGAGCCTTGCCAAAACGAGACAGCAGTGCGCCCAGAAAGTAGTAGCTGGCACGCATCTGGCGGGACAGGTCGTCCGGGACGTTGGTGCCGGTCAGATGGGTGGTGTCGATCTCGTAGGTGTTGCGGTTGATCATTTTGATCTGTGCGCCCAGAACGCTGAGGATTTTCAGGCTCACCGCCACATCACTGATATCCGGCAGATTCTCGATCACACAGACATCCGCTGCCAGAATGGTTGCAGGCAGGACGCCCACCGCCGCATTTTTGGCACCCGAAATAGTAACTTCGCCGTGCAGGGGCTTGCCGCCCGTAATAACAAATTTCTCCAATTTTATGATCTCCTTGTCGGAGGCCCGCAGCCGCAGGCCTGTTAAGGTTCCTGAAAGCATTTTCCATAAAAGCTGCCTGATGTGCATGGGCCATAAGGCCGTACACGTACAGCTATCTTATTATACACAACTTTCACAAAAAAGCAAAGCCCCGTTTGGTGTTGTTTTATTATTTTCTGTTTTGCCCATTTTCGCGCAGGATATTCCAAAATTTTGATTTCTTTTTCAGGTATTTTACAAAAACCAGATACATTGCTGTTGCGCTTTCTTTACCAGATGTGGTCTTCGCACCGAGTCTCAGTGATCCAGCCCAGCTGGTAGGCAGCCACCAGCTGCTTGAGGTCGTGCACACGCTCCCGCAGCACCTCGCCCTCGTCGGTGTCCTCCACGAGAATGCGATGATTTTCGGTCTCCAGAATGTTTTTCTGGGAAATGATATCCAGATTATCCTTCACCGCTTTCTCAGCACTTTCAAAGGGCTGATGGGTGCGCAGGGACATGGTGCGGCTGGAATACACCAGCGTGTAGCCCGCAATGCCGGTCTTTTCGTGGTAGGCACGGCAGAAACCGCCGTCGATCACCACCAGCCGTCCGCCGCCCTTGATGGGGCTTTCGCCGTTCTTTTCCCGCACCGGCACGTGGCCGTTGACGATGTGACTGGCACCGGGCAGGCCAAACTCGGCCAGAATGCGGCGGCAGACGGCCTCATCGTTATACCATGTATAATAGGGGTCCTTCACCTCGGTGTGGGTGGAAGCGTCCTCTACATAGAGCCGCTCAAATGTGGTCATGGCACTGCGGCCAAACAGCGGCGAAAGCTTGCCGCACCATAGATACCACAAAAAATCCTGTCCGCTCTGGCGGGCAGCGCTGCCTTCCGGTGCATAGTAGCCCCGGCGGGCGCGGGCATCACAGTAGTCCATCAGTGCGCGGCCGGAGTAGTAGCGGCCCTCAAAGCGCTCCATGGCAAAGGTGCCGCGGCTGGTCATGGGCACAGCGCCATGGTAGAGCAGGTTGCCGTTCTCAATGTGGTACACGCTGCCCTTTGCATAGAGAAATTCCACATGCTGCTGCAGTTTTTCGCTCTGGCGGAAGGACTGCACCAGCTTGCGCAGCACCAGCTGTTCATCCGGGTGCAGTGCGGCCGGGTCGGCGGGGTCCACCGTGGGGAACGAGGTATCCCGCAGCGGATACTCCTTTTCGCCGATCTTTACCGTGTGCTTTTCCCAGTCGATGCGGCGCAGATAATCTCGCTCCTGCATCTGGAAGTCCGGGTTGCGGTCGATGACATGGCACTCCAGCTTGAACATCAGAATGCTGATGGCCTTGTGCATCACGGCACAGCGGTGCAGCATTCCCCTGGTGTAGGGGCCGCGGGCTGCATCGGTATGAGGCATCCAGATGGAAAGATCATCATTGCCGTAGAACTGCTCGGCCATGCGCTGCAGATGGCGCAGGTTGATGCCGTAGCAGTCCTCCAGCATTCCGTGGTTATGATAAGCCAGCGTGGTCTTGAGCACCGTGCAGATGCAGATGGGGCTGCCCGCAGCGGCACCCATCCATACTACATCGTGGTTGCCCCACTGGATATCCACATTGTGGTGGCTCATGAGCAGATCGAGGATGATATCCGGGCGTGGGCCGCGGTCGAACAGGTCGCCCACGATGTGCAGCTTGTCCACTGCCAGATGCTTGATCAGCTCGCACAGCCGCACGATAAAGCGGTCGGCGCGGCCATTTTCAATGATGCTGCCCACGATCTGGCCGTAGTACAGATCCTTGTCGTGATCCTCAAAATGGGCGTGGAGCAGCTCGTCCAGAATGTAGCCGCAGCTGGCAGGCAGGCATCTGCGCACATGGTCGCGGGTATGCTTGGAGGACACCAGACGGCAGATATCAATGAGCCTCAGCAGCGTTTCGGTGTACCACTGATCCAGCGCTTCCTCGCTGGTACAGCGTGCCTTGAGCTGGGGCAGCTTTTCGTTGGGGTAATAGATCAGCGTTGCCAGCTCGGCGCGGGTATGCTTCGGCACAGTATCGCCCAGCACCTGATCCACTTTTTCGCGAATGACACCGGAAGCGGAATTCAGAATATGCACAAAAGCTTCATTCTCGCCGTGCAGGTCGCTCATGAAGTGCTCGGTACCCTTGGGCAGCTTGAGCAGTGCCTGCGTGCTGATGATCTCGCTGGCTGCCGCCGCCTGCGAAGGATAATCCCGCGAGAGCAGGGTCAGGTACTTGAGATTATCGCGGATCTCATCGGTTTCGGTGCGCATGGTCTCCTCCATCACAACGTTCTCTCCGCCGCAGTCCGCCACACGGACCTTGCAAAGATGTTGCTTTCCATATGTATTATTTTTTCCTTATCTTATAGTATAGCACGTCCGGGGCGAAAAGTGGTATACTGGGGCTGACAAACT
>OWHX01001216.1_pt1 | contig 11438 bp, 9 predicted proteins | sample 1732801 | NCBI WGS metagenome assembly OWHX01 (sample SAMN05065755, study PRJEB22554) | human gut metagenome | biome: ENVO:2100002; feature: ENVO:00000062; material: ENVO:00002003 | host: Homo sapiens | place: USA
TACACTTCTAGCTTCGTCGGCAGCGTCAGATGTGTATAAGAGACAGGTATGAAAAAGAAAAATTTCTTGCGTTTTGCAGCTATAGCTGTGAGCGCAGTAGTATTGGTTGCGTGCAGCGGTGCGGAGTATCTTGACTTAGGGAAGAAAGTCGAGGAGAAAAACCTTGAAGTGTCAACGTCCGTGAATGACGGACAAGGAGAAAGCACCGGTTCGTTTGAACAGAGCTCTACTGTTGATTTGACCGGAGACGGAACAGACGTGCAACGTTTTAACCCGACAGCTTACATTAATGTGGTTCTCGAAAAGAAACACATTGAGGTGGCAAGCGAAGCTGAGTTGGCGGTTGCTTTGACCGGCGAGGAAACGGTAAGCGACAAGAACTTTGAAGAAGGGGCGACTTTCGGCAAAGATATTGTCAAAAAGTTTACCTTTTCTGATGGGCAGGTAGCAACGGTCAGTTATGGCTGGCGGTATGAAAAAATGCCGGTTGCCAATACGACGCTTTCTACGCCGCACCTTGAGATTGACCCGGTGGTTTATGACGATTACACGTCGGAAGCTGAAGGAGAAAATCAAAAGGTAACTTTGGCTTTTAACGCTTCGTGGTCAGCTAAGGCCGTTACGACGTCGAAATCAGACGTTATGACGCTGCGGCCGTGGTATACCAAGTCGGTAAAAGCAGGCGACATTCCCGGTGAGCCGGTTTGGGACTTCAAACTTAACTGGAGCCTGAATGGTGAACGCCAAGGCGTGGTTGACGTGATTGTTACCAAGACAATTCCGCATTCAACGGCAGAAGACGAGGTAAAGACGTGGACTGACCAGGTGGTTGTGGCTATGGGGTTAAACAGCAACAACAGCTGGTATGTGGCAAACACAGAGGTTACTTATGACTCTTATGTTACCAACGAAGGGAAAAGTTCCCGTATCAGTGGTACAGAGAGGGCATTTACGGTAGAATTTGATGACAACCGTTATAACTTCGTGCCGCATTATCGGATGCCGGGCGGCGGTTATCTCACTCCTGAGCCGACGTTTAACACGCTGGTGCGTTCCGTCAAAATCGTCTTTGACAACGGGGAAAAGCACAAAGAATTTAATATTCCGCTGGAACTTAAATTCTCACAGAGCGTGCAGTACCTGTCCGAACGTGCCAAACTGTATCCGGATGACACATATCTGGGTTCCGACGTAAGGGAATTCAGTTTCGTCAATACGGATACCAAGCAGGAGGTAATGCACCATACGGCATACACCGACCTGAAGCTGCACCCGTAACGCGCAGTACCCTGATTTAGAGAAAGCCCTTCTTGCAATGCCCCGTTTGACGACGGCGCTGCAGAGGGGCTTTCTTTTTGTCAGCGGCAGAGAAAATCGTTGGGGCGCGGCGGACGGCAGGGCCAAGCGACAATCGGCGGACGGCAGGGCCAAGCGACAATCGGCAGGCGGCAGTGCCAAGCGACAATCGGCAGGCGGCAGTGTCAGGCGGAAACCGGCGGGCACAGACAGTAACCGACGTGCACAGGCAGCAGGCGGCGGGTGCGTTAATTTTGGCGGAGCGGGGCGTGGTTTAAACCTTTTTTTAAGATTATCGGTGTTATGAACAAAATATATCATTATGCCCGGCAGGCAGCTGGGTGTCAGGGGCGGATTAATGCGCCAGATGTATGGCAGGCGGCGGATTGCCGGGAGAACGGAATCAACGCGCCATATATCGAGCTGGTACCTGATTGCCGGGAAAACGGAATCAATGCGCCATATATTGGCAGATGACTGGTTGCCGGGGACGAAGGGAACAATATGTCAAGTACGGAATTTAGAACCAAAATAAAACATTTGCGGCAGAAAATCAGCAAGCTTCCGGTTGTGCTCGACCTGATAGGCGGGCTGGCTTATTTATATGCATGGCTGGCGGGGAAAACGGGGAAGTTTGACGTCAGCGGAATAGACGAGTTTGAAAAGCTGATTGCCGACAATGACGGCGGCATTTTTGTTGCCTGGCACGGGCGGGCGCTGATGCTGCCCTATTTCTGGCGCAATCCGCGGCAGATGAAAGCGCTGGTATCGCCGCACAATGACGGACGGATTATCGCACGGCTGCTTCGGGGGTTCAATATTTTGAGCATCGACGGTTCCAGCTACCGCAAAGCGCTTCCGGCGGCGCTCAGCATCGTGCACGAACTGGAGCAGGGCACGGTGGTGGCGCTTATTCCGGACGGACCCAGGGGGCCGAGGATGCGCCTGAACAAAAGCGTGATTTATTTTGCCCAGAAGACCGGCAAACCGGTTATGGGGTTTACCTACAGTTCGGAAGGGGCGTGGATTGCCAAACGGAGCTGGGACGCCATGCTTATTCCCAAGCTTTTTGCCAGAGGCGCCGTGGCGGGTACACGGCCGTTGTTTGTGCCGCCCGACGCAACCGAGGAGGAAATGGAACAGATGCGCCGTGCGTTTGAAGACGAACTGAATGCGCTGACGCAGGAACTTGACCGCAAATGCGGGCTGCCGGAGATTGTGCCAGCGGAAGAGATGAAGAACAAGAGGATATAAACAAACCGGTGCGCCGGATATCGGAAAGGACCCTGACATGGTTATCGGAATTTATAAGACGCTTATTACTCTGGTGTTTCCCGTGTTGAAAGCGACCTATATCAGAAAACGGCGGCGGACGGGCAAAGAACATCCGGTGCGTTTCAACGAGCGGCTGGGGCTGTACAAACGCCCGCGCCCCGAAGGAAAACTCTACTGGATGCACGGCGCGTCGGTCGGCGAGGCGGTGTCGATGCTGCCGCTGATTGACAAGCTGCTGAAAGAAGACCCGGAGCTTTCGATTATGGTAACGACGGGGACGCTGACGTCGGCGGAAATTATGGCCAAGCGTCTGCCGCCGCGTGCGTTCCACCAGTTTATCCCGTTTGATGTGCCGGCGTATGCAAAGCGGCTGTTGAAGCATTTCCGCCCCGACGCGGTGTTGTGGTTTGAGTCTGAATTATGGCCGTCGCTGCTGTCGGAAATCAAAGCGGCAAAAATTCCGCTGATTCTGGTTAACGGGCGGATTTCGGACAAGTCGTTTGCAATGTGGAAGAAGTTTAAATTTGCCGCCAAAGAGCTGTTGTCGTGTTTTTCGCTCTGTCTCGGGCAGTCGGAACAGGATAAGAACCGGCTTATCTTTCTGGGAGCGCCGAAAGCGGACTGTTTCGGCAATATCAAATTTGCGGGCATGCCGCTGCCGGTCGACGCGGACAAGCTGGCAGCGCTGAAACAGGCTATCGGGGAACGTCCGGTGTTTCTGGCGAGTTCGACCCATCATGACGAGGAGGAACGGCTGGCTTTGTATCTGCCGTGGCTGAAGGAAAACGTGCCGGGCGTCTTGACTGTCGTTGTACCGCGCCATCCGCACCGCGGGCAGGAAATTGCCGCAATGTACCGCAGCCGGCATTTTGCGGCGGCGCTGCGCTCTGCGGAAGAACCGATAACGCCGGAAACGGATATTTACGTTGCCGATACCATCGGCGAGATGGGGCTGTGGTACGCGCTGGCAAAGGTCAGTTTTATCGGCGGGTCGCTGGTGGCGCACGGCGGGCAGAACTTTATGGAGGCGGCGCGCGACAAAAACGCGGTCATCGTCGGCCCGAATATGCAGAACTTTGCGGAGATGATGACGCGGGCGCGGTTTTTTGACGCGGTTTATCAGGTGTCTTCCGCCGAGGATGTGATTGAAGAGACGATTACGCTGCTGCGCGATCCGGCGCTGCTGGCGGAAAGGCAGCAAAAAGCGTACGCCTGGACGGTTAAGGAAGCGGCGGTTTTGGACGGGATTGCGGCGGCACTGGCAAAGGAGCTGAGACGATGAAAACTCCGCGTTTCTGGCAGAAAAACGGCATATTTCCGACGCTGCTGACGCCGCTGGGGTGGGTTTACGGCGCGGCGACGCAGCTGCGGCTGAGACTGGGCAAACCCCGCAAGTGCAAGGCGAAGGTCATCTGTATCGGCAACATCACCGCAGGCGGTGTCGGCAAGACGCCGGTGGCGATGGCCATGGCGGAACAGTATATCAAAGCCGGCAAGAAAGTTTTTTTCGTTACCCGCGGCTATAAAGGCAAACTGAAAAATATCGTGGTCAATCTGGAACGGCATACGGCGGCGGAAACCGGCGACGAGGCGCGGCTGCTGGCCGGCGTGGCGCCGACGATTATTGCGCCCAGGCGGGAGCTCGGCGCGGAAAAGGCAGTGCGGCTCGGCGCGGAGATTATCATTATGGATGACGGTTTTCAGAATCCGGGGCTGTATAAAGACGAAAGCTGGCTGGTATTTGACGGTGCTGCGGGTATCGGCAACGGCAAAATTATTCCGGCGGGGCCGTTGCGCGAGACGCTGAAAAATGGCGAAAAGCGCGCCGATTATATTCTGATTATGGGCGAGGACAAGACCGGGCTAACAGAGCAGTGTACGCTGCCGGTGTTTTCAGGCAGGCTGAAACCGCTGCCGTTTGACCTGGAGAATAAACGGGTGTTGGCATTTGCGGGCATAGGACATCCGGAAAAGTTCTACCAGACGCTTAAGAGCCTCGGCTATATCCTTGTCGCAACGCGGGATTTTGCCGACCATCATGCCTATACGGCGACGGATTTGGAGGCGTTGCGGGCGGAAGCAGCAGCACAGGGGCTGTCGCTGGTAACGACGGAAAAGGATTACGTCAAGCTGCCGGACAGCGCCAAAAAAGACATTTTCTGCCTGAAAGTGCGGGCGGAATGGGCACCGGTTCCGGTATGCGGGACGCGGAACGGACATCAGTGAAGGCGTTTGGTGCGCGGAATGGATACCAGTGCCGGTATGCGGAACGCGGAATGGACATCAGTGAAGGCGTTTGGTGCGCGGAACGGATATCAGTGCCGGTATGCGGGACGCGGAATGGACATCAGCGAAGGCAAAATACGAACGAACGGAGCTGATGCCAGCGAAGGCAAAGTGCAGGCGGAGTGTACGCCTGCGAAGACAAAATGCGGGGCCGGTAAACCGTATTGCGACACTGTTTAATTTAAACGTTCGTTTAATTTCATATACTTTTGGTTTAGCTAAATAGCCATATCGACGATGAAAATATCCCCAGTTTTTTGTTGATAAAAAACGAACGTTTTTTTTCAGCAGCGGAGGGGTATATGCCGGAGTATAAAGATTATTGCCGGTTATTACGGTTTGTTACAACGAGAAGGAAATTGAGCGCTGCTGTTATTTGTTCGGCATTTGTTGCTGAAGATCAGGGAGAGAACTAATGGCTGACAAACAGATTATTCCAATTGTCTTTGCGAGTAACGAGAATTATGCACCGTATATGTCGGTGGCAATTCGTTCGATTATTGAACACAAGTCTCCGGACAAGGAATATCGGGTTTATGTGCTGCACAGCGGTTTGAGGAGAGAAACCCTCGCATTGCTGCAGAAAATGACGGTTGAGGGCTTATGCGTTCAAGCTGTTGATATGACGGAGCGGGTTAAGGATTGTCCGCTTTATGTGTGCAGTTATTTTTCGGAAGAAATGTATTATCGTATTTGGATACCGGAGATTTTTAAAGAATATGAAAAGGTTTTGTATCTGGATTGCGATGTTTTGGCGCAGGCTGACGTGGCGGAAATGTTTATGGAGGATATGGAGGGAAACTATATCGGAGCCTGTTCAGATGTTCATACTTTTGAGATGCAGAGCTATATACGCGATAAATTACGGTGTCCGGAGGAGGGATATTTCAACAGCGGCGTACTGATGTTCAATATTCCGCTGTGGATAAAAGAAAATCTGGTGGAGAAATGTGTAAAGAAAATAGCCGATATGCCGGATTTGTCATATCCGGACCAAGATGTATTGAATATGGTTTGTGCCGGGAAGGTTTACTACTTTGATGTCATGTGGAACGCGATGTGGCATGTTGAGTTGGGAAAAACTGCTTTTTATTCTGAGGTAAATACACAAAAATATGCAGCGCTGGAGAGCGGCAGAATAAATCCGAAAATCATACATTATTCTTCTCCGGTAAAACCTTGGAACGATGGACGGTTTCGGCGTTTGGCATCCGCTTGGCGGAGGTGTGCGCAACACTCTCCGTTTTTTGCCGGCAAAAATCAGGAGCGTTGGGGAATCTATCTGGTAAATCAGTGGCTGGCAAGAGAAGCGGAAGATGCGGCTAAATACGGCGAATTTTTTTATTGTCTGTATCGTTTACCGGCTGTATTCAGAATTATTAAATCAACGCACAGCAGAAAACTGAAATTGTTTAATATACTGACGGTTTATAAAATTAAATATAAAAAAGACGGTGTGGAACATTGCCTGTTCGGGTTTATTCCGTTGTTTGGCATACGGAAAATCGCATAAGTCAGGAGGAAAACCGGCGAAAATGCAGCGGGCGCGTTTATGGTTTTCAGCTTAAAAAGCTTTTGATGCGGTCAGAAAAAATGATGTCGTTTTCGCAAAGGCCGCGCTTTATCAGCATATCGGCTTTGCGGCGGGTGCGGGAGAGGGCAACGTACAGCTGGCCGTGGGCGAACGCGCCGCGGTCGATGTCAATAATGACGCGGTCAAGAGTTTTGCCCTGTGCCTTGTGGATGGTCAGCGCATAGCCGAGCTGGAGCGGGAACTGGATAAACGAGCCGGTTTCCTTTTCGGTTACGTCGCCGGTTTCTTCATTAATGTCATAGGCGAACGACTTCCACTCTTCGCGGCGGACGGTAATGAATTTGTTGTCCTGAAGGCAGCGGACAACGATATAGCGGTCTTCGAGCTTTTCGACAATGCCCGAGGTCCCGTTGATGTAATCGGGGTAGTTGTTTTTGTTAAAAACGACGAGCGCTCCTTCCTTGATGGTCAGAATTTTCGGGGAGGGCGTATCCTGCATTTTTTCAAACGAACCGGCGAGCTGGGCCTCGTATTCGCGTTCGGGCGTCTGCAATTCGGCAAGGCGGCGGCGGTTGATGCCGTCGGCGACCGAACGGTACGGCGTGATGGTGATGGCGGTGGCGGCGAAGTCGGGCGGATAGTTTTCGCGCCGATTGAAGTAAGAGACGGTTTCGGGCAGGTTTTCATCGTTGCGGAGGTTTTGCAGGTAGCTTAACAGTTCTTTGTCGCTTTGGCGGTAGACTTCGGTCAGCTCGATTTTTTCAAATGCGCCTTTTTGATAAGATAACGCGTCAAAAAAGTACGGTTCGGCGGTGCCGTATTTCTGTTTGAACGCGGGGATTGCCGCCGGTTTGATTATCGGGGGAAGCTGGCAGAGGTCGCCGATGAGGATAATCTGCAGCCCCCCGAACAGCGCCAAATTGCCTCGCGCCTGGCAGCACAGCTCTTCTATCATATCCAAAATGTCGGGGCGGAGCATGGACACCTCGTCGATAATGAGAATGTCGGTTTTTTTGAGAATGGACTTCAGTTTGCGGCGGCGGGTGGAACGCACTTCCTGCGGAATGAGAAAATCGCTTAACGGCAGGGTAAACATGGAGTGGATGGTGGCGCCTTCGATATTGAGCGCGGCGATGGCGGTCGGGGCGACAAGGCGGATGCGTTTTTTAGAGTGTTTCTTCAGGTATTTGATAAAGGTGGACTTGCCGGTGCCTGCCTGTCCCTGAATAAAGATGTTGTTGTGGGTATGTTCAATCCTGTCGAACAGCTTGCGCTGGGTAAGGTTCAGGGAATCAAGGTCGCGGACGGCTTTGGACACGGCCTTGAGCGCGTCGATTTCGCCGGTGAGGGGGTGCGGGGCTGTTGCAGAGGCGGGAAAAGAGGCGGGCTGTGCGGCTGCCGGGGCAGCATGACCGAGGGCTGTGGCGAAAGAGGTGCAGTCGGAAGCAATGTCTTTTTCCTGAGGCATGGGTGTCCTGTTGTTAGGGTTTTGTTCTGACGTATGGTAGGACGGAGCAGGGGAAATGTCAAGCGGAAAAGGGAAAAACAGCGGCAGATGAAGAGAAGGATGCAGACGGGCGGAGGGGGCGTGCGGGCGTTGCCGCCGGGCTGACGCAGGAAGAAGCGGCGGATTATTCCGCCGCGGTGCCTGTTGCCTGCTGCTCTTCCTGCCGCTTTTTCATACGCAGGTAGCGGCGGGTAATCTTGAGCGCGTTTTCAAACGTTGAGGCGGTGGAAATGTCGTGCCAGGTCAGTCCGTTTTGCAAAAACGCTTCGTGCAGCATACGGCGCGGCTGCTTCTTGATGTTGGAGAGGATGATTTTGGCACCGTGTTTTTTCTTGACACGGTCGATAAAGCTGACCAGCGCGTTGGCACCGCTGATGTCTACGAGCGGAACGTAACCCATGCGGATGATGATGATTTTGGGTTCGGCTTTTATCTTTTGCAAAAAGCGGGTTACGTCCAGCGCGTCGCCGAAAAACAGCGGGCCGGAGAAACGCAGCGAGATAACGCCCTGTTCGTGCAGAACCTGTGAGAGGTCGCGGCCGCCGCCTTTGTATTCAAGCGCCTTTTCATCGGTTTCGATTTCAATTTCCTTGCTCATGCGGTGCATAAAGATAATGCTGGAGAGGATAAAGCCGACGGAAATGCCGGTGTTGAGGTTGACCAGCAGCGTCAGCAGCAGCGTAACGACCAGGGTCAGCGCGTCGCCGCGCGCGCCTTTGAGGAGGTAGTACATTTTGGTCAGGTTCAGCATGTTCCAGCCGACGAGAATCAGAATTGCGGACAGGCAGGCGAGCGGGATAAATTTGGCAACGCCGGCGAGCAGCAGCATGAACAAAAGCAGAATTACCGACTGCATAATGCCGGCCATCGGCGAATAGCCGCCGGATTTGTAGTTGGTGGCGGTGCGGGCGATGGCGCCGGTGGCGGGAACGCCGGTGAATGCCATGCTCATCAGGTTGGCGGTGCCTTCGGCGATAAGTTCGGCGTTAGAGTTATGGTTGTCGCCGCTCATGCCGTCGACGACAGTGGCGCTCAGCAGGGATTCGACCCCGGCGAGAAAGGCGATGGTCAGTCCGCTCGGGAAAACTTTGAGCATCAGATTGACGTCAAGTTCCGGCAGTTTCGGCGCAGGCAGGAAGTGCGGGATGGCACCGAATTTGGAGCCGATGGTATCCGGCGCGGCGGAGAACAGCGCAAATACCGCGACCAGCAGCGTGGCGCCGACGACGGCGACGAGGTAGGCCGGCAGGTTCGGGCGCTTGTGCCGGACGTAGAAAATCGCGGCAAACGAAAAGGCGGCAATGAAGACCGACGAGAAACTGAAGTTGCCGAGGTTGGCAAAGTATGCCTGCCATTTGGGAAGAAAATCAGAGGGGACGCTTTCCATTTGCAGGCCGAGAAGGTCTTTGACCTGGGTGGAAATCAGCAATGCGCCGATGCCGGCGGTGAAGCCGGTAACGACGGGGTAGGGAATGTATTTGATGTAGGTGCCGAGGCGGAGCAGGCCGGCAATAATCAGGATGATGCCGGCAACAAGCATGGTCATGGTCAGCCCTTCGGGGCCGTAGTTTTTGATGACGTTAAAAATGACGACGACGAAAGCGCCGGTCGGACCGCCGATTTGGTATTTTGAACCGCCGAGCAGGGCAATGAAAAAGCCGGCGACGATGGCCGTGTACAGCCCTTGCGCCGGAGTAACGCCGGAAGCAATCGCCAGGGCCATTGCCAGCGGAATCGAAACGACGGCGACGGTCATGCCGGCAAGAGTGTCGCGGCGGAATTTGTCTTTGTCATAGCCTTTGCGCAGGACTTCTACCAGTTTGGGGCAGAAGTTTTTCATATAAAAACTGCCGAAACCGTTGATTTTTTGTTTTAATGACATTGCCAGATTCTGCAATACCGCGAGCATTTTTTCCTACCTTTTCTTTTGCGGCTGCCGATTAGCGGCAGCATTGATGTTAATGACCATACAAAGTTGAAGACAACACAAAATCCCCCGGGAGGGGGATTGTATGCTGCTGCGGTTTTACCACGGGAGCGGAAAGCCGCGCAGTTGGCGTTTTTATAACGCCGCCTCTCAAATAGCAAGCAAAAAGTTAAGCTGTGGTTAAAAAATGTTTGATTTTATGAAAAAAATGCGCTTTGAACCCGGCCGGAGAACAATGGGGCGGAAGTTTCAAATTGAGTCTGGCTGTGGCGTATCGGGGCGGAAGTTTCGATATTTCGAAATGTGCCCGGCCGGTGAGCAACGGGGCGGAAGTTTCAAATTGAGTCTGGCTGTGGCGTATCGGGGCGGAAGTTTCAAAACACGGTGTCGGGGCAGGGGACGGACAGCGCTGATGATTATATGTCCGGGCGTACGGGAGGCCGGCGTGTTGGGCCGGCTGCCGCTACATCCGCAGCTTAATATTTCCCCAGCCCCTGGCAGCCGGTTTTGACGTGCCGGACGAATCCTTTGCAGAGGAAGCCTGCGGCAGAGACGAGCCTGAGCCGGAGGCAGAAGGCGCTCTGTCTTCTTCGGCGGCAGGCATTTTCCAGTTCATTACCGGCGCGTTTTCGCGTTGTTTCTTTTCATAGATTTCGGCTTCCCTGTCGGTGTCGGCGGTACCGTTGGCGACGGTCTTTTTCAAAAGCGCGGGGGAGTTGAACGGCTGGTTCTCTTTGTCAAACTGGCTGATGATGTCGTCAATAACGCCCTGCTTGATGTTAAAAGCGGTGTATCTGCCGGCGTAAAAGACGGTGAATGACGGGCAGGGAGAGGATAAAAGGACATCGGTATAATCGACGCCGCGCACAAAACGCAGCATGACGCGCGGCTCAATGGCACAGGCGGCAGGCGCGGTTATAATGTTCGGGCTTTGGGTGAAAAGCGCCTCGTAAGTGGTTGCGGTGGCGCCTATATCCAGTTCGCCGCAATAGCCGGTAACGGCAAAGTTGTCCAGTGTGTAGCCGGCAAAATCCGCGGGCTTTTTGGCGACATGGTAACAGAAAACCTGCTCCGCGTTGGCGATATTATTAGTGGCGGCAGCGGACGTCGCTTTAGGCAGGGACGAGATGATGAACGGGATAATGCTCTGCTGGCGTGAAGCGCGCCGCGAAGACGGAAGCCCGCCGGTGCCGTCCGAGCCTATCGGCAGGATATCTTCATACAGTCCAAGCCCCTGCAATTCGGGCGGAAGGTCGCCGTCAGCGGCAGAGGCGGAAATGCCGGCAAAAACGAGGGAAACGGCGGTTAACAATGCGGTCAGCGAAAATCCGGACATGGCAAAACTCCTTTATTGGCGCGGCAGTACGACAGACAGTGCGATGGTACGGCGGCGCATATATTTATCATATCATACGGCAGGCGTGGTTAAAAAAAAGTGAATAACCGTCGGGCGGACGGGGCGGAATTGCTGCATACGGGGTGATTGTGGAATTTTTGGGGCGCTGGTGCCGGGCGGCGGCGCGAAAATGCGGCGGGGAAAAATATTTTGATTTTCAGATATTTTTTAAGACTTCATTTAGATATTGACCTGTCTCTTATACACATCTCCGAGC
>OWHX01001220.1_pt1 | contig 11419 bp, 6 predicted proteins | sample 1732801 | NCBI WGS metagenome assembly OWHX01 (sample SAMN05065755, study PRJEB22554) | human gut metagenome | biome: ENVO:2100002; feature: ENVO:00000062; material: ENVO:00002003 | host: Homo sapiens | place: USA
AGCGAAGATTATTTATTCACAATAGAAGAAGTACCACCAAATTTGACGAAGAACCTGAAAAAATATAAAAACATCTGCCACCTGCAACCAAACGCGTGTAATGCACTAGTTGACAAATAGTTGGAGCGTGGCAGATACTGTTGCAGATAGGTTGCAGATCAAAGTATCTGCAACACAGTATAAACCTTACATAAGCCAATTCTCCAGGAGGGCAAAAGTTTATTGTATACATTAACTTCCCGTTTCCAGGCGGGGAACTGTCGTTTCCGGCATTAGAAATTACAGTTTCCACGGCAGGACACGAGAGTTTCTACGTAAGGATACTGTCGTTTCCCCGTAGAGACACCACAAATTCTCCATAGAGTCATCCCAATTATCCCATAGCTTAGCACAAAGGAATCAAGGCTTTTTCTTTGATTATATAACGCGTTGCAGATACTTTATCTGCAACCTATCTGCCACAGTATCTGCCACGCTCCAACTATTTATCAATTAGTGCATTACACGCGTTTCGTTGCAGGTGGCAGATGTTTTTATGTTTTTCAACTTTATAGTAGACAAAAAACTCTCATTCATTTCTGCACCTGCTTGAACAAGATTCACCTCTGTGTCCTCCGCGTCCTCTGTGGTGAACAAATACATAACCGCAAAGCAATTACTTAGTATGCTGCTTCACATACTCCGATGGCAGACAACCGACATACTTCTTGAAACTGGTAGAGAAGTAAGAAGAAGATCCGAAGCCTACCATTCCGCTAATCTCCGAAATGGAGTAGCGCCCTTCAAGCAACAATTTACACGCTTTATTAAAACGGATGCGCCGGATAAAGTTGGCAGGCGGTTCACCGGATACAGAATTCATCTTGAGATACAGTGACGAACGGCTCATACAAAGCTGGCTTGCCAACTCATCAGAGGTGAAGTCTTCATTACTGATATTTTCTTCTACCACCTGAATAGCTTTGCTCATGAATTCCTCATCCAGATTATTCGAAGTCATTTTAGCAGTATCTATATCAATCGTATTCGAATAATAGTGTTTCAGCCGCTGGCGTGCTTTCAGTTGATTAGCTATTTTTCCTTTCAATAAATGAATCGAGAACGGTTTGGCAATGTAATCATCCGCTCCAGCCTGAATGCCTTCCGTCTGTGCATCGACACTTCCTTTGGCAGACAACAGCAGGACGGGAATATGGCAGGTTTGCAGATTTCGTTTAATAAGCTGGCAAAGTTTGATACCGTCAATACCCGGCATCATCACGTCGGAAAGGACAATATCCACACGGTGCTCTTTCATAATAGCCAATGCTTCTTCGCCGTTTCCGGCGGTAAGCGTCACATAGTTCTGCCGGAAATTATCTTTCAGGTAATCCACCATCTCTTTATTGTCATCTACCAACAAGATAGTAGGCCGTTCTTCCTCGCTGCCAACTTCTATCTGATCGTCGTCCGATTTCTCTTCTGAAACCACAGCCGACGCATCGCCAGAGAAATATTCATCAGCTACCGGAAGCTCCCGGAGAGAAGTAGATGTTTCGACTTCATGTGCCGGCAATTCACGCTCTTTCTCCGTGAAGGCAGCCATATCAGCAGGTAGCGTGACTTTAAATTCGGTATATTGAGCAGGTTCGCTTGCTACCGTAATAGTGCCGTGATGCTTTTCTACCAGCATCTTCACCAATGACAGCCCGATACCCGTCCCTTTTCGCTGACCGTCTACCTGATAGAAACGTTCGAAAATGTGGGTTAGCTGTTCCGGAGACATACCGATTCCGCTATCTCTTACCGTGAAGCCATAGGTATCTCCCTCTGTCCATAAGGAAAGCGAAATACTTCCACCGTCCGGTGTAAACTTAAAGGCGTTAGACAACAGGTTCATCAAGATAGTCTCTACATACGTCCGGTCCGCCGGAAACAATCGTCCTTCCAGATCGGATTTTATATGAAAGCTGATAGCACGCTTCTGCGCATTTTCTTTAAACAGGGCAAAAGCATCTTGCAACAGTTCTTCTACATCCACCTGCGCAACATGAATAGGCATTGCACCTGCTTCGGCTTTACGGAAATCCAGCAACTGGTTGACAATGTGCAACAACTTACGACCGTTCTTATAAACGTAATCCAGCTTCTGCTGTACCGGAGTTCCTTTCAGATTGCTCTGCCCCAAGAGTTCCTCCAACGGAGCCAGTATCAGACTCAACGGAGTACGCAACTCATGAGACATATTCATGTAAAAACGTACTTTCTCCTGACTGATTTCTTCTATCTTGTTTCGTTCTATCTGTTCGATCCGGACTTGCATCTTCATTTTGGCACGGGCAATAAAAAAATAGATCACAAAAACGAGAAGCCCTAAAGAAAAGAAAATGAAAAGTGTCTTTGCCCACCAAGTCTGATACCACATCGGAATGATATGCACAAAAAATTCAGTGGTCGCCTCGCTCCACTTTCCATTGTTGTTACATGCCTTCACCTTAAACACATACTCACCGGGCGGAAGATTAGAATAACTCGCCCGTGCAAAGGAAACATGACGGGAGTAGTTCCACTCGGTTTCAAAGCCTTCCAATTTGTAAACGAACTGATTCCGCTTGCCAGCCAAATAGTTGATAACGGCAAACCGGATATTAAAAAGTTTCTGATCGGAAGGGAACGACATACCCAGCATCCGCCCTTGCTCGTCCTGATAATAACGCACCCGTTCACTTTTCATATCCGTAATCACCTGATTTAAGACAACGGCTCCTGTTACCACCGCATCCGGGGAATATGGATTATCACCCAATTCGTATGGCTTGAAATAGGCAACGCCCCCAAGAGACCCCAGGAAGAATGTACCATCGTGCGCTTTGCAAGCTCCGAAATAGTTAAACTGATCGTGAGGCAATCCGTCCTGCTTTGAATAGTTGAGGAAAGTACCCTCCTCCGTATTGAAGCAAGCCAGTCCCTTGTTAGTTGTCAACCATAAACGCCCCCGTTCATCTTCCAGTATATTATAAATAAAGTCGTTTGGCAAACCGTCTTTCATCGTATAGTGTTTCCAGGCAGTCGGTGCTCCTTCCTTATAGCAATATAATCCTGTGGAAGAACCAATCCAGATTTCATGACGGCTATCCTCCTGTACACAGAAAGCCTGTATCAACCCATGCAGATAAGCCGAAGAGGAAAGATGCAGTTCTTCCAGTTTCCCGCCGGCATACAAAAACAGGCTCTCTTCCGTACCGATCCAGATTCTTCCTTTGGAATCACGGAACAACGTATATATCAATACATTCTCCAACTTTTTATGCTTTTTAGCCAACGGATGCTGCGAAAGTTCGCCGGTCTGTTTGTCGAAAAGGTAAAGTCCGCTCATGCCGCCTACCCAAAGCGTTCCATCCGTTCCGTCCAATAAGGAGTAACAACTGTTAGTCAGGGAAGTAGAATGGGGAAAGGAATATGTTTCTATCCTGCCACTCCGGTGATGCAGACGACTCATTCCCCCTCCATGAGTGCCGATATAGACACTTCCATCCTTGTCCGTCCATATACATTTTATATTGTCCGACTTTAAAGCGTTGGCGGAAGTACCCGTCCGGTAATATGAAAAGACTCCGGTTTTCCGGTTATAATAATTTAATCCGCCGTCGTTCGTGCCGATCCAGAGATTGCCATTATCCGGGTCTTCGGCAATACAGCTCACCGTGTTATCACTTAACGAATTCCGCCAGGCGGAATGTTGCAAGCGTCCGAATGCCGGAGCAAGGGGATGATAATAATTAAGCCCGCCATAAAATGTACCGATCCACATTCCCCCTTGATTGTCTTTCAATATAGAGCGGATGGAATTATGCCCCAAGGTAGTCGGATCTTCAGGAGAAAAACGGCAGATACGGAAAGTTCCCGTCTCCGGTTCAAGGATAAGCAAACCTTCCATGGTTCCTATCCAAACCCTTCCTTTATCATCTCCGGACAATGTCCTGACCGAGTTCGTAAGGAAATAAGCAGGAGTACTTTGCTTGTTATAATGATGTTTTATTTGAAAGTTGTTATCTACACAATACACGCCGTTTGTCAATGAAGCCAGCCAACAGTTGCCGGTTTTGTCATCATAGAGCATATCGGAGATGGTTTCTCCTTTCAATTGGAGAAGAAGCCGGGTCACGTTTTCGTTGCGTACATAATAGAAATAGACACCTTCCGAAGTTCCCAACAGAAAACCGTCATTCATCCGGCAAACAGAATAGATCGTTTTTCCGGCAAGTTCCGGCTGCACTTTCATCCGCCCGGTCTTTTTATCAAAAACCACCAGACCGATATTGGTAGCAAGCAAAAGCCGGTCGCCTTCCTCCGGTTCTCCGATAGCCAATACTTGCATCGGCTGATTGTCCGGTGAAGAATAATTGGTGAAATTATTCCCTACTATATTATAACGGGATAAACCGACCTGTGTACCTACCCATACCGTACCTTTCGAATCGGTATGAAGTGAATAGACATGATTGTTTGCCAGACTGGTCGTATCATCCGGCGCTTTATAATACGAAACGAAACGGGAACCTTCATACCAGTTCAGTCCGTCTATGGTGCCTACCCAAAGCTTATTATTATGATCTTGTGTCAGAGCGAGCACAGTATTTTGCGACAGCCCGTCATCCACGGATAATCGCTTAAAATGAATGAAGCTGTCGGCGGCCGATACCGCCAAAGGAAAAAATAAGATGCAAACGGTTAATCCGAATAGGTACTTAAATAGCAAATGCCGGTCTTTCATGAGCTAATATTGAAGAATTTATCGTAAAGATAAGTATTTTCAATTCAATCTGATAAATGAATCCCGTTTTTTAACTCATATAAAGGACCGGTATCGGCTCAAAACAGGACAACCGCGCCAAAGTCCGACAGTTATGAATTCATATTTTAGACGCGGTTGCCCTGAACTTTAATTTTTTTACGGTTTCTCTTCAAGTTAGTAAGACGGATTTTCTGATTTTTCTTTCAGATCTTTATAACGTTTCAAGGCTTCCAGATAATAATAATCGGCATAATTGAGCGGAGTATCAATTTCACTGTCGTGCGGGAAACTACCAACCGAATGTAACAGGACGAAGCCATGATTTTCTCCTTCTTGGGCCAAATAATCATCAGAGGATAACTGTTTCAGGATATGCTCCGCATAACGGAAATATTCTTCCCCTTGTTTCTTGTCGCCATAACCACTCAACTCCAGTAATGCAGAAGCTGTTACGGCAGCCGCAGAAGCATCCCGCGGTTCATTCGGAATATTAGGAGCATCATAATCCCAATAAGGTACATAGTCATTTTCGGACGGGCGATGATCGATAATGAACCGCGCTATTTTATGAGCGGCATCCAGATAGTTCTGCTGCTTGGTGAAGCGATAACACATGGTATATCCATACACTCCCCAAGCCTGTCCACGCGCCCAAGCGGAAGAATCAGCATATCCCTGAAAGGTTCCTTTCGACTCTACTTCACCGCTATCTGCCAGATAACTTACCACATGATAGGAAGTCATGTCCTCCCGGAAGTGATTCTTCAACGTTTTGTTAGCATGAGAGATGGCTATTTCACGATATTTCGGATTATTGGTTTGTTCCGAAGCCCAGAACAACATTTCAAGGTTCATCATATTATCAATAATCACCGGATAACTCCAATCACCGAAATCCCACGAACGAATCAGTCCGACTTCCGGACGAAAACGGGAGCACAAGCTTTCTGAAGAATGAATCAGAATCAAACTGTCCGTTGGCTCCGGTTTCAAACGGATGCCCTGCCCATAACTGCAAAACATCATAAAACCCAAATCGTGATTACCCGTATAATATTGCATATCCTGCAGACGGTTCGTATATTTACGCGCCTCTTTTGCGAGAGCCTCATCACCGGTCAACTCGTATGCCAGCCACATGGAACCGGGATAGAAACCACTCGTCCAATCTGTGGGGTGCTCCAGTCTGTACTTTCCTTCTTTGATAGAACGGGGAAAACAGGCGGTATCCGGTTCATTCTTCAATTGTTCTGCCATATAGAGCAACTGATGTCCCGATGTTTTCACTGCATGGTCGAACCATTCCATCTCATTTCCTTTTGAAGCATCGCAAGCAGTCAGAAGAGCTATACTCCCTACCGCCAGTAAAAGTTTGTTTTTCATTGTTCCACTTTATTTTGTTACTGTATTCTATTACTGGCAACAAAGTTAAAGCAAGTCGCGGACAGCCCCTTTGCAAATCTATTTTTTCATTTTCGTTTCTATTTCTACGGACTTTGATTTTGTCCAAATAATCTTTGTTTTTATCTTTTATATGAAAAACAGGCACGGATTTTACCAAATAAGCTGTTGTCAGGCATAACCAAACAACTATGCAGCCTTTTGCAAAATCCGTGCCTCCACTAAAAAGTACACGCTCTTTTATCTCACAATATCTTCCGGAAACTTAGCCGGCATTTCCACCCTCTTCCAAGTTTCATAATACCAAGTGTTCAACTCATTTCCATTCAAATCATTCTTGATAAAATATTTTAGATGGAGATAATCATTGTCTTTAATCTCAAATTCCAAAATATTATCCTGATTGTCCAGCATCGGGAGATGAATGTTCTTCTCGATACTTTCCTTATAAGAATCGTCCGTGAGTTGTTTATAAGTACCATATCCAGTAATAATCGCATCCGCACCGGGAATAATGGTAAAGTTAACGATTTGTCCGTCATCACCCAATACTTTAAATGTATTACTGGGTTTCAACGCTCCCGGAACATCGGGAGACTCGGATACATAATGGCAGAGCTGCCAAATACCTTTCAAATCGGCCGCTTTGAATTTGGTTTTCTTCTGGGCCGTCGCACCTGTTACCGCTAACAACATTATTGAAAGCATGGTAAAGAAATAGAGCTTTTTCATTGTTGTATTATTTTAGTTAACACTCTCGAATGCGTATTTCCAAATATAAAGATTTATTTTGAGAATACAGCAATTCAGAGCATAAAAAAACTCGCATAACCTGAAGATTATGCGAGTTTTACATAAATATACCGAAATATTAGAAATCAGCATTTCTTGGTGTACGCGGGAACGGTATCACGTCACGGATATTCGCCATACCTGTTACAAACAATAACAGACGTTCGAACCCTAATCCGAAACCGGAGTGAGGACAAGTACCGAACTTACGGGTATCCAGATACCACCACATATCCTTCATCGGGATGTGCATTTCTTCAATACGGGTCATCAGCTTGTTATAGTCGGCTTCACGTTCGGAACCACCGATAATTTCACCGATTTTCGGGAAAAGAACGTCCATGGCACGTACAGTCTTACCGTCTTCGTTCTGCTTCATATAGAAGGCTTTGATTTCCTTCGGATAGTCAGTCAGAATAACCGGACGTTTGAAGTGTTCTTCCACTAAGAAACGTTCGTGCTCGGAAGCCAGGTCCACGCCCCAGTAAACCGGGAATTCGAACTTATGTCCTTTCGCAACAGCTTCTTCAAGAATCTTGATACCGTCTGTATAAGGCAAACGTACGAAATCATCTTTCAATACACCTTGCAGACGTTCAATCAAGCCTTTGTCGAACATATCGTTCAGGAACTTCACATCATCCGCACAGTTATCCAACGCCCATTTCACACAATATTTGATGAACTCTTCTGCCAAGTCCATGTTGTCTGTAATGTCGTTGAAAGCCACTTCCGGCTCAATCATCCAGAACTCTGCCAAGTGGCGGGGAGTGTTGGAGTTTTCGGCACGGAACGTAGGACCGAATGTGTAGATAGCTCCCAAAGCAGTAGCTGCCAACTCACCTTCCAGCTGACCGGAAACAGTCAGACTTGCCTGCTTACCGAAGAAATCATCTTCATAAGAAATAGAACCTCTCTCGTCTTTCTTCAAGTCATACAGGTTCATCGTAGTCACCTGGAACATCTGTCCGGCACCTTCACAATCGGAAGCCGTAATGATCGGCGTATGGAAATAGAAGAAGCCCTTTTCATGGAAGAACTTGTGAATAGCAATCGCCATGTTGTGACGGATGCGGAACACTGCACCGAATGTGTTGGTACGCGGACGCAAGTGAGCAATCTCGCGCAAGAATTCCATAGAGTGGCCTTTCTTCTGTAATGGATATGTATTATCGCAAGTACCCAGCACTTCGATTTCACGAGCCTGTACTTCCACTTTCTGTCCGGAACCCACTGATTCTACCATTTCTCCGTTCACGCTGATACAAGCGCCGGTAGTAATCAGTTTCAGCATCTTTTCATCAAAATTAGCCAAATCTACTACGACCTGCAAATTATTTATTGTAGAACCGTCATTCAGTGCGATAAAGTTTACTTGTTTGCTACCTCTACGGGTGCGAACCCATCCTTTCACATTGACCATAGCACCAATATCTGTGCGCTTCAACAGGTCAACAATTTTTGTTCTACCAATCTTTTCCATTTAACTTTTTCTTTTTAGATACAAGAAGACGAGGTTTCAAATGCAAGATGAATTCTTTCCTGCTTTCTTTCCCCGTCCTCTGTCAAGTTGTTATTTATTGACTTATTACTCAAACGAACCCATGCGGAGGTAGTTTACTTCTGCTTCCGACAGGTAACGCCAGTCTCCGCGACGCAAACCTTTTTTGGTCAGTCCGGCGAAGAACACACGGTCGAGTTTTACTACTTTATAACCCAGTGATTCGAAAATACGGCGAACGATACGGTTCTTACCGGAGTGAATTTCGATACCTACCTGGTCTTTCTTGAAATCATCTGTATAGCTGATCGCATCTGCATGGATTTCGCCATCTTCCAACTGGATACCAGCTGCAATCTGCTCCATATCTGCTTTAGTCAGGTTCTTGTCCAGATGAACATGATAAATTTTCTTCTTCAGGAATTTCGGGTGTGTCAACTTGGAAGCCAGATCACCGTCATTCGTCAGTAACAGTACACCAGTCGTGTTACGGTCCAGACGTCCTACCGGATAAATACGTTCGTTGCAAGCGCCTTTCACCAAATCCATTACTGTACGGCGTTCCTGCGGATCGTCCGATGTAGTAACGGTATCTTTCGGTTTATTCAGCAATACGTATACCTTGCGTTCGATGCTTACCGGTTCGTCGTGGAACTTAACCACATCCGAACGTTTGATCTTCGTACCCAATTCCGTTACCACTTCACCGTTTACAGAAACCACACCTGCTGTGATAAATTCATCAGCCTCACGACGGGAGCAAACACCTGCGTTAGCCAGGAACTTATTCAGACGAATCGGTTCATTCGGATCAACGAACTGTTCCTTGTACTCGATCTGTTTCTTTACGCTATACTTAGCGTTCGGATCATAATCGCCGGTACGCGGACGAGGACGATATCCTCCTTGACGATCGTTATTATATCTCGGACGATAACCTCCACCGCCGTTGTTGCTGCGATAGCCGCCACCTTCGCCGTTATTGAAACGGGGACGATACGGACGGTCACCACCTTCACGGTTGTAAGAAGGACGTTGAGGACGGTCGCCACCTTCGCCGTTATTAAAGCGGGGACGGTAAGGACGGTCGCCACCTTCACGGTTGTAGGAAGGACGTTGAGGACGGTCGCCATAAGACGGACGCTCACCACCTTCGCCGCTATTGAAACGGGGACGTTGAGGACGGTCATAAGAACCACCTTCACGATTGTAAGAAGGACGTTGAGGACGATCATAAGAACCACCTTCGCGGTTGTAAGGACGTTGAGGACGTTCACCTCCTTCATTATTGTTATTGAAGCGAGGACGATACGGACGATCTCCACCTTCACGATTGTAAGAAGGACGTTGGGGACGGTCGCCATAAGAGCGGTCACCGTACGAACGCTGCGGGCGTTCGCCTCCTTCATTGTTGGCATTAAATCGCGGGCGATACGGACGATCCCCGCCTTCACGGTTGTAAGAAGGGCGATACGGACGTTCTCCACCTTCTCTGTTGTAAGACCTGTTACCATCACGGCCGGCACCTGTATTCTCTTCATTGAAAGAATTTTCGCGCCATTCTTCGTTTTCTGTGCTCATTTTTTTATTCGAATAAAATTAGACTTTGGCCTCACGGCCTATTTAAAAAACACGTTTATTGTATAAGTAAACAATTAAAGCCCCGTATAGGTATGCGGAGTAATTGCTCTTAACTCTTTTTTAATATCTTCGTTTACATTCAGTTCTTCGATAAACTCTTTGATAGAATTTTCCGTAATCGCCTGATTTGTCCGCGTCAAAGCTTTCAACGCTTCATACGGATGCGGATAAGCCTCACGGCGCAGGATTGTCTGGATAGCCTCAGCTACTACGCTCCAGCAGTTATCCAAATCACGGTAAATAGCCGATTCATTCAATAATAGTTTGCGAAGTCCTTTCAAAGAACTCTGAATTGCAATCACAATATGCCCGAAAGGTACGCCTACATTACGCAGAACGGTAGAGTCGGTCAAATCACGCTGCAAACGGGAAACCGGAAGCTTCACAGCCAAATGTTCCAGAATGGAAGTGGCGATCCCCAAGTTTCCTTCCGCATTTTCGAAGTCAATCGGGTTCACTTTGTGCGGCATTGCGCTCGAACCGACTTCTCCGGCTTTTATCTTCTGTTTGAAATACTCCATAGAGATATATTGCCAGAAGTCCCGGTTCATATCTACCATTATAGTATTGATACGCTTCATTGCATCAAAAACAGCAGAGAGGTTATCATAGTTTGAAATCTGAGTCGTATATTCTTCACGTTCCAGTCCCAGTTTTTCTGCAACGAAACGATTACCGAACTGTTTCCAGTCATACTGAGGATATGCCACATGATGTGCATTGTAATTGCCGGTAGCACCGCCAAACTTAGCGGTAATCGGGCAAGCCTTCAACATAGCCAGCTGACGTTCCAAGCGGTAAACGAATACCATTACTTCTTTACCTAAACGGGTAGGAGAAGCCGGCTGACCGTGAGTTTTGGCAAGCATCGGAATATCAGCCCAATCTGTTGCATAAGTTTTTAACTGTGCAATCAGTTCTTCAATCAACGGATAATACACTTTATCGAGCGCTTCCTTGATAGAAAGAGGAACAGACGTATTGTTTATATCCTGAGAAGTCAGTCCGAAGTGAATGAATTCCTTATAGTCATCCATCCCCCCCATTTTGTCAAATTCTTCTTTCAGGAAGTATTCTACGGCCTTCACATCATGATTGGTTACACTTTCGATATCTTTAATACGCTGTGCATCTGCTTCCGAAAAGTTACGGTAAATATTACGCAGAGTTTCAAACACGCTGTTATCGATTCCTTTTAATTGCGGCAAAGGGAGTTCGCACAAGGTGATAAAGTATTCCACCTCTACCTGTATACGGTATTTAATCAGTGCAAATTCAGAGAAATAAGCTGCCAAAGCTTTAGTTTTGCC
>OWHX01001223.1_pt1 | contig 11378 bp, 7 predicted proteins | sample 1732801 | NCBI WGS metagenome assembly OWHX01 (sample SAMN05065755, study PRJEB22554) | human gut metagenome | biome: ENVO:2100002; feature: ENVO:00000062; material: ENVO:00002003 | host: Homo sapiens | place: USA
AAGCAATATCCAAGAACGTCCCGTTTATGTGACGGATTTCACTGACTGGCAAAGTTTGTCTTCCGGCAACGCACCGGCCACTGTTGATCAAACCACTAATTTCAGTAATGAAACTCTCACTTTTACATTTGATGGAGTAACCGTTTCTCCTAATGGAACCAATAGTAAATTCCCTGCTGATGCAATGGGATATGCCATGGCAGAAAAAAATATGGCAGGTACGATCGTTACTTCAAAGCTGAGTAACATCACCCGAGTACGTTTCCGCCATGCTGCCACGGGAAGCAAGCGTGGTTATAAACTGGAAAAGAAAAATGCCACAGATGCTGATTGGGTAGTATTATCCGATGCCGTTGCCGATCCGGCAGGCGGAGCATGGGTGGAATGTGCCGTTAATGAAAACGATGTACAGTTACGTTGGACCAATCTGGCACCTGCTCAAAATGCCTATATGCTCGACCTTGAAATTTATTCCAACGTTGAAATCACCGTACCGCAAGTCACATTGGCAACAAACGTATCGCCCGCAGAAGCCGGAAGTATATCCGTTTCCCCTGTCAGCAGCCAATACGATGAGGGTTCTGAAGTGACGCTGACTGCTAACAAGAATTTCGGCTATAAATTTGTGAAATGGGTGGATGCAGCCAATCAGACGCTCTCCACCGATGCAAGCTACAAACAAATATTAAACGAAAGCATGGTGATCACGGCCGTGTTTGAACAAATAGCGACCTATTCACTCAAAACCAGCGTAGAAGGTGGAGCAAACAGCTATATGATAACCGCTACTCCCGATGCGACCTTAGTAAATGGCGAGAAAATGTATGAAGGAGGAACTCTTGTCACTCTTACGGCAACAGAAAATCCTATTCTGAAATTTACTAACTGGAAAAGCGGAGAAACGACCAATGAACTATCCGTAACCATGGACGATAATAAAGAGTACGTTGCCGTATACAGTGCTTCTGACTATATCGTAGGGTGGGATTTCATCCTAAAAGGCAACAACAGCCGTCCCGCAGACTTCATCTCCACAAGTGAAAATGAAGCAACCGCACTGATTCTTCGCAAAGAAGACGGAACCACTCAAAGCTGGCTGGATAAATCAAAAGAGTCAGGAGGCTACGAGGGTGAACCCGCTGCCGTAAACTGGAAAAACATCTCTGAGAAATATTACTACGAGACCAAAGTAAATGCAGCCGATTTCATCGACATCAAAGTTACTTCCAAAATGCTGTATAATTACAATGCATATTCCGTGCAAAAATTAGAATATTCTTTGGATGGAACCAATTATAAGGAAGCCGCCCGCATCACCCTGACAGGTGCAAAAGCGTGGACACCGTTGGAAGCTACGTTACCCGCAGAATGTAACAATGCAGAGTCATTACATCTCCGTTGGATTCCTGATTACAGCTCTGATATTGTAGGTACAGCATCCGACAATGACGGTACGGCTATCGGTGCAATTTACATCACCGGAACAGAAAACGGGATTCCTCCGGCAGATCCACCCAAATTGTTATCCAGCATCCCGGTAAACAACGCCGAAGAGATTTCGGCTACAGGACGTATCGTATTGACCTTTGACAGCAAAGTAAAAATGGCAGACGGCGCCGTAGCGACTTTGGGAAATAAAACACTGACTCCGACCGTATCAGGCAAGACAATCACTTTCTCCTATATGGGCTTGGACTACAACACTACTTATACATTCACATTGCCAGCCAATAGTGTATCCAATTTATTCGATAATGAGGTAAAAGAGGATATCACCATCCGGTTTACCACCATTGCCCCTCCGGCAGTGACTCCGGGCATGTATGATGCCATCGTCAGCAATGCCGACGAATTGCTTGAAGCCTTGGCACAAGGTAACGCTGCTTCTACTTCCGGTGCACGTTTCCGCATCTTCCTGCATGACGGGGTTTACGACTTGGGAAGCAAATGTCTGACGGACGTAAAATCGAACATATCACTGATTGGTGAAAGCATGGAAAACACAATGATCGTAAACAAGGCCCCTGCAGAAGGAATCTCTATCAGCGCTACCCTACAGCCAACAGGAGAAAACATATACATGCAGGATATCACCTTGAAAAATGATTATGACTACATAGGAACTACCGGACGTGCAGTATGTCTGCAAGATAAAGGGAACAAAAACGTATACAAGAACGTGCGTATGCTAAGTTATCAGGATACTTACTATTCTAACAACAACCGTATGCGTTCATACTTCGAAGACTCTGAAATTCATGGTACCGTAGACTTCATCTGCGGTGGCGGCGATGTCTTCTTCAACCGTACGTTACTCTATTTGGAAAATCGTTCTGGAAACTGTATTACAGCACCCGCCGGTGATACCGATTGGGGATATGTATTCAATGATTGTATCATCGACGGATACGATGCAAACAAAGGTACATATGCATTAGGACGCCCTTGGCAAGGTGCTCCGATGAGTGTATGGATTAATACGACGATGAAGGTTATTCCAAAAGCAGAAGGATGGAGTGATATGAGCGAAACGATTATTCCGAAATTATTTGCGGAATACAACAGCCACACAGAAAGTGGTATGGCAGTAGATTGCAGTGCCCGTAAAACGAAATACACCGGTGGAACCATCCCGTACAGCCCTGTACTTTCAGCAGAAGAAGCCGCCCGCTTTACCCTTGAAAACGTATTGGGTGGCAGCGATTCCTGGCAACCGGCTTTATTGACCGAACAGGCTGCGGCTCCGATTCTGACAGTCAACGGTTCTACTCTTACTTGGAATGCCAGCGACTACGTATTCTGTTACGCTATCTGCAAAAACGGAAAAGTAATAGACTTCACAAACGAAACCACCTATACGATTCCGGCAAATGCAACCGACGAAGATGTATTCACTGTACGTGCAGCCAACCAGATGGGTGGACTCGGACAAGCATCCAACGGAAGTAACGCTACCGGCATCGATCAAAGTACCGTAAACAAAGAAGTGGTAGAACGTCAATACTACAATGTAAACGGTATTCGTATCAATAATACAGAAAAAGGTCTGAACATCATCCGTACCATCTATAGCGACGGTACCATTGATACAGTAAAAGAATTCGTAAAATAAAGTAAGAAAAGGTTTCCCGACATCCTTTGCCGGGAAACTATTCTCTATTACTGAATGCCGGCTGCATCCCTTTCATATGCAGCCGGCATTTTATTTGCAAGTAGCTGTTAATTGAAAGAAAACACCCTACCAAAAACAGAAAATATTATCTTTGCGCTCTCATAAATCAAACACTGAACAAAAAAATGAATTACAAGCTCCTCGTACTCGATCTGGACGGCACTCTGACCAACACAAAGAAAGAGATAACACCCCGTAACAGAGAGATACTGATACAGGCACAACAACAGGGCACACGACTGGTATTGGCTTCCGGCAGGCCCACTTATGGCATCGTCCCCTTGGCAAACCAATTACAAATGAATCAGTTCGAAGGATACATCCTCTCCTATAACGGCGGAGAAATCATCGATTGGAAAACTCACGAAATACTCTATTCAAACGTATTGCCCGATACCGCCATTCCTCAATTATACGAATGTGCCAAACGGAACGGCCTTGCCATCCTTACTTACGACGAAGAATACATCATCACCGAGAATCCGGAAGATGAATACGTAAAGAAAGAAGCCTTTCTGAACAAAATGCAAATCCGGGAAACAAACGATTTCCTGGCCGACATCCGCCTGCCTTTGCCCAAATGCCTGATAGTAGGAGAACCGGATAAACTGATAGCAGTGGAGTCAGAACTGTCCCTTCTGATGCAAGGCACAATCAGCGTTTACCGTTCAGAACCTTATTTCCTGGAATTAGTGCCGCCGGGTATCGATAAAGCCCGGTCACTTGCCGTATTATTGGAGAAGCTGAACATGAAAAAAGAAGAAATGGTAGCTATCGGCGACGGTTATAACGACTTGAGCATGATTAAATTCGCCGGATTAGGAGTAGCCATGGGCAATGCTCAAGAACCGGTAAAGAAAGCTGCCGATTATATCACTCTCTCCAACGATGAAGACGGCGTAGCCGTTGTTGTAGAAAGATTCTTTTCAGCATCAAAATAAGAAATATCAATTATTTATTCTAACTTTGTGGTTTCAAACAGAATAAATATCAAACGTTATGGAACATCAACTGACTATTTACAACACTTTAGATAGGAAAAAGGAATTGTTTGTGCCTTTACATGCACCCCATGTAGGTATGTACGTTTGCGGACCTACCGTGTATGGTGACGCCCATCTGGGGCATGCACGTCCGGCCATCACATTCGATGTACTCTTCCGTTATCTCACCCATTCAGGATATAAAGTGCGCTACGTGCGCAATATCACCGACGTAGGTCATCTGGAACACGATGCCGATGACGGTGAAGACAAAATCGCCAAAAAGGCACGCTTGGAAGAACTGGAACCAATGGAAGTGGTACAGTATTACTTGAACCGTTACCATAAAGCGATGGATGCATTAAATGTACTTCCACCAAGTATCGAGCCGCATGCATCCGGACACATCATCGAACAAATCGAACTGGTAAGTAAAATTCTGGAAGCCGGTTATGCTTATGAAAGCGAAGGTTCCGTCTATTTCGACGTAGCCAAATACAATAAGGACTATCATTATGGCAAACTCTCCGGCCGCAATCTGGACGACGTGCTGAATACCACCCGTGACTTGGACGGCCAAAACGAGAAACGTAATCCTGCCGACTTTGCCCTATGGAAGAAAGCACAGCCGGAACATATCATGCGTTGGCCCTCACCGTGGGGAGATGGTTTCCCCGGATGGCACGCTGAATGTACAGCGATGGGACGGAAATATTTAGGAGAACACTTCGATATTCACGGAGGAGGTATGGACCTGATATTCCCGCATCACGAATGCGAGATCGCTCAATCGGTGGCCTCTCAAGGCGATGACATGGTGCATTACTGGATGCACAATAACATGATTACGATTAACGGTACCAAGATGGGCAAATCGCTCGGCAACTTCATCACATTGGATGAATTCTTTAGCGGAACCCATAAGCTGCTGACGCAGGCATATACCCCGATGACTATTCGCTTCTTCATTCTGCAGGCGCATTATCGCAGCACGGTAGATTTCAGCAATGAAGCTCTGCAAGCATCTGAAAAAGGGCTGCAACGTCTGATGGAAGCCGTAGATAACTTGGAGAAAATCACCCCGGCAGCCACTTCTACAGTCAGCGTAAAAGAAATCCGTACGAAGTGCTATGAAGCCATGAACGATGACATGAATACGCCCATCGTTATAGCCAATCTGTTCGAAGGCGCCAAAATGATTAACAATATCATTGCCGGAAACGATACAATCTCCGCTGAAGACTTGAAAGATTTAAAAGAGACATTCCATCTGTTCAGTTTTGAAATTCTCGGTTTGAAAGAAGAGAAAGGCTCTTCAGATGGCCGTGAAGCGGCTTATGGAAAAGTAGTCGATATGTTGCTTGAACAACGTGTGAAGGCGAAGGCAAACAAAGACTGGGCGACTTCCGACTTCATCCGTAACGAACTGACCGCACTGGGATTCGAGATCAAAGATACCAAAGACGGCTTTGAATGGAAGCTAAACAAATAAAGAGGAAACCCTGTCTATAACAATAAAATGCCGGATCAAAACAAGTCGATCCGGCATTTTTTCTTTACCTATATTCACTAATACCCCAATTTATTCATAAGAAATCATATTTGACAATATACGTTCCCTATACCAGGGATCATCTATCTCTTTCAGCATTCCCCCCATTTCCGAACAAAGTTGTTTCACCACCTCTTTATTCTCCTCCAATGAAAGGTTATTCATCTGATAAGGGTCTTTTTCATCATCAAACAACAGACTCTTTTTCAATTGCTTCGTATTGCGATCGATATAAAACGCCATTGTATAACGATGCGTCTTGATTCCCCTTGATGAAGGAAAATAAGATGTCACTAACCCGTTTTCATCTTTCTCTCCATCCAGATTCTGAATGTATAAGGCACCTGTCGGACGTACGATATCAGCTTTTTCATCGAAGAAAAGCGGAGCAAAATTGCGTCCCTGTACTTCAGCAGGAATAGAATCTCCAAGACCGCACAATCCCAACAGGGTAGGCATAATATCCGGTGAAGAAAGCATCAGATTATCCACTCGCGGGCGGATTTTATCCGGATACCGCACTATAAACGGAACATTCATCGACTCTGAATAAGGAGAGTTTTTCGGGTCATCCGTACGCTGGCTACACATAGTTTCTCCATGATCCGAAGAGAAAACGACAATTGTATTCTTATCCAGTCCCATCTCCTTCAATGTTGCCAATATCTGACCAAAAGCACGATCGACGCCAGTCACCGATGCAAAATAGTAACGAGCCGATTCCGCCTTTTCCATTTTCGCATCTGCATTGGGCCGAATCAAAAGACTATCGAGCGGACGGTCTTTATACAAATTGAAATCTTCCTCCATACAGTCGTCCAATGAACGATACGGACTATGCGGAGGATTCATTCCTACCATAATAAAGAACGGCTTTTTCATATCGCGCACATTGCCCTCGTTTTTCAAGTACGAAACAACCATCCCGGCTTCGTGTAAGGGCGACCATTCCTTAGGGTCATGACGTTTCCCGTCCGTATCCCAATAATGAGGATTCTTATGTTCATCAAATGTGCCGTAAGAATACCAATAATTAAATCCGTGTCGACGTTCCTTCGGAGTATAAGCATCCCATACCGGCCGCTTTTCTTCTACATACTGTCCCGGATTTTCCGGATCATTCGGTGTCGGAAAATCAGCATGCAATTTTCCAAAATAAGCACAATCGTAGCCTGCACTTTGAAACACGTCACCGATACACTCTGCATCTTCACGCAAGGAACTGATGGGGCGATTCGAATTACAATTCAAAGGTATACCACTCTTGTTAGGATACATTCCTGTCAACAAACTGCCACGATGAGGACTACTCAACGGACAATTACTCTGTGTTGAAGTCAGTACCACTGATTCGCGGGCAAAAGCATTCAAATTAGGTGTATGCACGGGATCGGCTTTAAAATTCACCTTTTCCCGGAATCCCTCCTGTCCCCAAAATTCCATCGCCTGATTGCGATACTGATCAGGAAAAACATAAATGATATTGGGATGTTCGATTTGTTCAGCCTGTGGAGCTTTACACCCCTGCATAGCAAACAAACTCAAACCGCCGAATAATAAATTTATCTGATTGTTCATGACAAATGACTATTGATTAGTAGTAAGCAAGTAGTTAAGTAGTCAAGTAGCAAGTAGTCAAGTAGTAAGTAGTCAAGTAGCAAGTAGTCAAGTAGTAAGTAGTCAAGTAGAATAGATTCATTCTGAAACATGCACTCTTTTTTGATAGCCGGACTATCACCTACTCACTACTTGACTACTTAACTACTTGACTACTTAATTACTTTTTCTCCATATCTCTCTTACGCATCAATCCCTCCAAGAAGTAATAATCGGCATAGTTCAACGGAACATCGATTTCGGAGTCGTGAGGGATGCTGCCTACGGAGTGCATCAGTATAAAATTACCGTTTGTTCCTACTGCTGCACGGTAAGCCGGCGAGCCAAGACTCTCCATGATTTTATCAGCCGTAACCTTATAATCATTTCCCGGAAGATAGTTTTCCATTTCATATAGTGCGGAAGCTGTACAGGCAGCAGCCGAGGCATCACGCGGTTCATTCGGAATATTGGGAGCATCAAAATCCCAATAGGGTACGAGGTCTTCCGGCAGATTTTTATTGGTAAAGATAAAATTGTAGACTTTCTGTGCTTGATCAAGATATTTCTTATCATGGGTATAGCGGTAACAAACCGTGTACCCATACAGTGCCCATGCCTGTCCGCGAGCCCATGCCGACTCATCCGCATATCCCTGCGCTGTCTGTTTCTTACGCACTTCACCTGTTTCCGGATCATAATCCACCACATGATAACAACTATTATCCTGACGGAAATGATGCGCCATCGTTGTATCGGCATGTTTCACTGCAATATTATAAAAAGTAGAATCTCCCGAAAGCGTTGTCGCTTCAAACAACAATTCAAGATTCATCATATTATCAATGATAACCGGACATTTCCAGCCGCGTGTACTCTGCCATCCTCTGTCGGCATCCCACGACTGAATAACTCCTGCATTCGGACGAAAACGAGTAGACAATGATCTGGCAGTTTCCACAATCACATCTTTGTATTCTTTCTTATCAGCCAGGCGATACCCGTTCAGATAGCTGCAACCAATCATAAAACCTACATCATGATGCCATTTCAAATGTTTTACCGAATCGAGTGCTTCTGTATATTTCACTGCCAGTGGCAACCACTTCTTATCTCCGGTAAGCTCATAAGTGAGCCATATACTACCCGGATAAAAGCCAGAACACCAATCATCAATGGGAATATAAACAATATTACCATCTTTATCAATCGTGCGTGGATTCAATACTCTACCCGACTTCTCTATAATATCAGTCTGGATCGTATTCTGCGCAGCAGCATTATCAATGTTATCCTGAATAAAGTCTTTTTCAACCGTTTTAGTGTTGTTGCAACTTGTCAGAATCAGCAGGGAAAATCCCAATACACTCAAAATCGTTTTCATAATACCTGGATTATTTGTGATGTAATTAATTTCATGATGGCAAAAATAGCGCAATCCAACAGATTTGACTGTACTAAATAATCCAATTAAGAGACAAATTTGGTACATTTGCAGAAAATAATATGCCAATGAGCCAATATGCCAATATGCCAATATGCCAATGAACCAATATGTCAATGTCCAACTGCACGTCCAGATATGGCAGCGCAGCCAATTGGCACATTGGCATATTGACCAATTAACCAATTATTAATCATGACACCACAGGATTTTTTTAAAAACGATCTTTTTGCCGAAAGGGCAGGCATCGTACTCATGGAAGTACGCGAAGGATATAGTAAAGCCCGACTGGAAATAAAAAAGGAACATCTCAATGCAGGAAACCGCACACAAGGAGGAGCTATCTTTACCTTGGCCGACCTTGCCTTAGCAGCCGCTGCCAATTCGCATGGGCAACTTGCTTTTTCCTTATCGTCCAATATTACGTTTCTCCGTGCCAGTGGTATTGGTGATACATTGTATGCCGAAGCCCGGGAGCGATATATCGGCCGGAGCACCGGATATTATCAGATAGATATCACTAACCAAAAAAATGAATTAATCGCCACATTCGAATCAAGCGTATTCCGCAAAGATCAACAAGTACCTTTTACTTTGTGACAATCGAAGTAAGCGGATAACGATTCCCGGTAACACTTCTGAGAAAAGCTTTGGCCGACCCGATATTCAAAAACATATCCAAACGAACCGGGAGGTGGTTTTTATCATCTGTAATATAGAATGTAATCACCTCCTTTTCTTTATCTTTGTCGGTATATTCCACAAATGAGAAAACAAGGCATCGGTAAGTCGTATCATTCTCTGCTTTGATATTTTTCATCCCGCGATAAATCAAGGTCTGTTCTTCTACCCTGCGACCGGTAGCCATAGGAAAGTTTATTTTCTGCCCGATCGTATAGTCGTTCGGATCGTAAGAGCGGGCTTGTGCCAAAATACTGAGCATATCAAAAACACAGCGACTGTCACTATATTCGGTCTCTATAATCTCACCATCCCGGTAAGTACGCTTTTGATTGACAAAGCACAGTCCGTCTTTATAGGAAAACCATGCCTCGTCTACCGTGTAACGTTTTCCCTCTTCAGCTCCTTTGCGGAAATAACGGGGTTCGAGTTTCTCACTGACAATACAAGTCAAAGTGTCCCGCATTTTAAAGAAAAAATCAATTTTCTTACTGCTCACCGACAAGAGATTAAAACGGTAGGCCGGTTTGGAGTGATAAGTCGTCGCATTCGTGGTAAGGCTTGCCAAACCTGCCTTTATCCATACAAATTTCCAGTTGAAATACAAATCGTACATTACATGCTCACCGGACTTGAAAGCTTTGTTCGTAGCTTCACACTGAGCCTTGACCGGCATTGAGAAGCAAACACTAACAATCAATGTCAACCATAGCAGGTTTATACGACTCTTAACGCTGGCGACCGCTTTGATTATTATTCTGGCCTCTTTTCTTCTTGTCTTCATCTGGTTTTTGTTTTTTAAGTTCATCCGGTTTTTGTTTATCCAATGGCGTTGCCTTCACATCCCAAGTCTGTTCGACCTCCCAATTGGCTCTCGGTTCCAATATCTGCGGATAATAGTACACCATTTCCGGCTGCCGCTTCGTTTCGTATTCACCGGTATCCCAGACTCCATTTCCATTCGTATCATTCACCAAACGAGCGCAGTACTTACCCGGATTCAAGAAATAGAAATCTGCTTTCCCATCAACGACAGGTACTTTACGCACTACCTTATCCTGACCATCGAGCAATTCCACAAAAGCAATGGAATCACACCCTGTAACATTAAAATAAATGGCCCCGTATTCCTCCAGAGAACGTACTTTTATGTTCTGCTTTATCTTATCGGTAAACAACCCGTAAATACCATGAAAAGCAGTCGAATCTACCGAGAACTCGTATTCCGTCGCCGGCTCCCAATCATAATACAAATTATACTTACGTAAGTTCAACGAATCCTGTGTAAAATCAAAAGAAACCTCCTCCCATAACGTATCCACTTTCTGTTTCAGGTGGATAGCCGCAGTATCAAACCAGGCTATCGGCTCCTCAAAAGTCAATGAGATATAATCGTACACATCCATAGAAGAAGAGGCACGCGATGATACAGGCAGGAATTTGGTCGGTTCCGGCTCATCCTCTTCATCTTTCTTTCTCCTCTTTTTCTTGGGCTCATCCGTATTCTTTTTCACATTCTTGGCTACAAGCTTCAATGTATCCGTCCGCGGAACCAACTGATTCAATGTATCCGTATACAAATAGCTAAGACTGAATGACAACGTATCTTGCTTATAAAGCAACGAATCTTTTACCCAATAATGAATAGTATCATTTTTCAGGCTCTTCTCAATAACAAAAGCATCCTCCTCTTCAAAGTTCAACCCCTTCAACACCGGCAAAGTATCGGCTTTGGCCGCAAAATAAAGCGTAAATTTCTCCGGAGTCAGACGTTCGCTTTTAATAAGATATTGCGAAAACAGATTTTCCGTAAAAGAACGCAATACAATATTATCCGGCAGATAATAAGTATATTTTCTTTCAACAATCGTATCAATAGTCAAAGAGTCCACCCAAGTCGTATCCCTGTCTCTTATACACATCTGACGCTGCCGACGAAGCTAGAAGTGT
>OWHX01001260.1_pt1 | contig 11108 bp, 8 predicted proteins | sample 1732801 | NCBI WGS metagenome assembly OWHX01 (sample SAMN05065755, study PRJEB22554) | human gut metagenome | biome: ENVO:2100002; feature: ENVO:00000062; material: ENVO:00002003 | host: Homo sapiens | place: USA
CCATTGATAAGCTAGAAAAAATCGGGCAAGAAGGTGTAGCAAAGGAGCTAGAAGAGCTTGTGGATTCTAGTAAGATTAGCGAAGTGCTGGGCATTATCACAATGCGCCAGACCATTGCTATTGATGAGTTTTTAGACTCTGTGGCGTATATGAAAGCGTGGAATGATGAGCTGAAGAAGGGCTTAGAAGAGCTTGAAGAGATGTTTTCTATCCTAAAAAACCTTGAGATGGATCAGTCAAGATGCCGCGTGGATTTCTCTATCGCTAGGGGGCTTGGCTACTACACAGGCATTGTGTATGAGACGACACTCAATCGGCTTAAAAATATCGGCAGTGTCTGCTCTGGTGGGCGGTATGATAATCTCACAAAGTCTTTTTCTAAAGAGCCATTAAGCGGTGTGGGGGCGAGCATTGGGTTAGATCGCTTGCTAGCAGCATTAGAGGAGCTGGGATTGCTGCAGGGTAGGAGCACAAGTGCGCGCGCGCTTATTGCGTGTATGGATAGCTCTTATCTAGGCTTTGCGCATAAAGTCGCGGAGTCCTTGCGCCGCAGTGGAATCTACACAGAAGTCTATCCCCAAGCCCAAAAGCTTAAAAAGCAGCTAACTTATGCTAACAATAAAGGGCACGAATACTGCCTAATCATCGGGGAAAATGAGTTTATAAGCCACACTTTCACGCTTAAAAATATGACCACAGGTATGCAGCTAGAATCGCTAAGCTTTCTCCGCGCTCTAGAGATTATGAAAGAATGAAAGCCATCATATCGCCACGCGGACACCCCCTGCTCAAAAGTGGATTCTACTACTTGGTGCGCTTTGTGGGGATAGTAAGCATAGCAGCCTATATCAGCGCGTGCGCTCCCAAATACGATGACGCCCCCACGCGCTTGCAGCCCCAAGACCTTAGTCTAGGGAGTAAGAAAATCTTCCTAACCACATCGCAAGCGTGCGTGCCACACTTGCAGCCCCAAGCCTTACTAAGCTTTGTGGGCGATAATGTGCTAGGGGATTATAAGGGCAGCTCTGGGGCGACATTTAATGCCAAATTTGCCGAAGTGGGTGGGGATTTGGGGTATTTCTCTTTAGGGGTGCGCGAAGTGCTAGAAAGCGATGATTTAAGCATTGGCAATATGGAGGGTGTGCTTAGTGATAAGTCTCTGAAAAATGCCTTTGATAAGCCCTTCTCTTTCAAAGGTGCTTCAAAATATGCCAAGATTCTAACTACTGCAGGCTTTGAGGCGATGAATATTGCCAACAATCACTCGCGTGATTATGGCAAAGAAGGCTTTGAAGATACGATTAAGCATTTACGCGCGCAAGGTCTTGCTGTCTTTGGAGAGGGGATTGTGCATATCTATGAAGTCAATGGCATAAAGATCGGGCTAGCTGGGCATAGGGGCTGGAATCTAGGCATTAAGCCCCAAGTGGCAAGAGAGATTAAACTGCTAAAGGAGCAGGGCGCGGAGCTAGTGATTTTCACCTTTCATTGGGGGGAGGAGCGGCAGCACTATCCTAATGCCGCGCAAAGAGAGCTAGCGCGCTTCACCATTGACTCTGGGGCGGATATGGTAGTGGGGCATCACCCCCATGTCTTGCAAGGTGTAGAAACATACAAGGGCAAAAAAATCATTTATAGCCTAGGGAATTTCATCTATGGTGGGGCGAAAAACCCCGCTGATAAAGATAGTATGATCTATCAAACACGCTTTATCAAGCTAGATTCTGCGCGCAAAAGGCGCGAGTTTATGGAAGATCTGCGCTTTGATGCGTGCGCGCAAGAAGCCTACTTGCAAAAGCCCTTTATCAAAGGCGTGGAGAGAGTCGATGAGCTAGGGGACTTTGTGCTAGTGCATAGTGTAGTCCCAGTAAGCATTAGCTCCACACCAAGCTACAATGACTACTCCCCTAGAATCTATGCCAATGACTCTAAAGGCTTTGAGCGGATCTTGCGTAGGCTAGAGGCTTACTCTATGCTAAAAAATCCCACCAAAAGCCCTGCCAAAAAGCCCAGCGCGCCAGCCAAGCATAAACGCCAAAGCCCGCAAGCAAGCACCAAGAAAAAGTAGATTCTAGGTTTGGGACTGATTGTGAAAAAACGATTCTAAGATTTCTAAAGAAACCTGCTGCGGCTACGCCTTGCACCGCTTCGCTGGTTTTGCGGTGGGGCTGTGGCTGTTTTACACGATTTTTAGGGTAGGAGTTACCTAGATCGGTAATGACTGCCCTAAAAATCGTGTAATCAACCGCATTGCTCACCCAAGACTGAATCGCTTGAAAAGTAGATTCTAGGTAGTTAGATAAGACTCCAGTCAAATGGCTCTTTGCCCATTGCCTGAAGCGCATTTTGCGCTTGTAGAAATACCCCGCTGCCTACAAATCCTTGTGCTAGGGGGCTTGGGTGTGCCGCTTCTATAATGCAGTGCTTGCTAGAATCTATAAGTGCCGCCTTTTTGCGCGCATAATTGCCCCAAAGCATAAAGACAATGCCTTTATACTGCATTGAAAGCGTGCTAATAATTGCATCGCTAAAGTTCTCCCAGCCAAAATGTCTATGTGAGGCGGCTTTGTGTTTTTCTACGCTAAGGATCGCATTTAGCAGTAGTGCGCCTCTATGCGCCCACGCGCTTAGATCGCCGTGGCTTGGGGGCGTTATGCCCAAAGTGGATTCTAGCTCTTTATAGATATTGCGCAAGCTTGGTGGGATAGCCACGCCTTTAGGCACGCTAAAGCTTAGCCCCATAGCTTGGGGGACTTCTATGCCATCGATCATCTTGCTGCCGTGGTAGGGGTCTTGCCCTAGGATCACTATGCGCACGCGTGAAGGCGGCGTGAGATTGAGTGCGTGGAAAGTCTTATCACTAGGGGGGAAGATGGTGGCGTGGGATTTGGCTAGGGCGTAAAGCTTAATAATATAGGTGAAGTATGGCTTATCAAACTCATCAGCCAAAAGCTCTACCCACTCTTTGTGTAAGGTCTTTGGGATCATTTGCTAGATTCTAGTGCAAAAAGTGTCGCACGCCGGTGAAGTAAAGCGCGATATTATGCTCATTTGCCGCAGCTATGACTTCTTCATCGCGCAGGCTACCACCGGGCTGGATTATGGCACTTACACCTGCTTGTGCGGCTAGATCCACACTATCACGGAATGGGAAAAATGCTTCACTTGCCATAGCACACCCTGTGGTATCAAGCCCAATATCACGCGCTTTAGCAAGGGCAGCGCGCTGGGCATCGACCCTGCTTGTCATACCCATACCAATGGCAAGCAGCGCGCCATCTTTGACATAGGCTATGCAGTTGGATTTAGTAAGTGCGGCGATGATATATGCGATATGCAAGTCTTGTAGCGTGCTAGAATCTGCCCTAACCTTGCCTTGGCATTTGGCATTTGCTACCTCATCACTTGTGATGTAATCACTCTGCTGATAGACAAACCCCCCGCCAATATGCTTGAAGTCCATAGGGTCTAGCGTTAGGGCTAGTGCTGGCATAGATCCTGCTAGCGCATTGGCGCAGGAGCTAGAATCTAGATTCTGGCTATGGTTTGCGCGCGGGCTTTGGTATGGAAGGGTGAAGATTTTCATTCTCTTTTTGGGCGCGAAAATCTCTAGCGCATCTTGGGTAACATCACTTGCCACTAGCACTTCGATAAATGTCTTGCTCATCTCCTGTGCCAATGCCTTATCCACCACGCCATTTACTGCGACCACACCTCCATACGCGCTTATGCTATCGCACGCTAGCGCGGCTTGGTAGGACTCTAGCAGGCTATCTTTCATCGCAAAGCCGCAAGGATTGCCGTGCTTGATGATACTTACTGCCTTTTTGTCTCCAAAGCTAGCTGCTAAACGCACCGCGCTAGCAATGTCTGTAAAGTTATTAAAGCTTGGCTCACCCTTTAGGATATGGAGATTTGTGCTATAAAAGCTATCAAACTCATAGAGCGCGCCTTTTTGGTGGGGATTCTCACCATAGCGCGTTTGCAGCACTCTTTTACCGCTGATAAACACGCTCTCCCCAAAGCCTTCACAAAAGCGTGTATTCATATAATTAGCAATGGTCGCATCATAGTGGGCTGTATGGCTAAAGGCTTTTATCATCATCTGCCGCCTAAGCTCTAGGGTGTTTCCCCCATTCTTTAGGGCATTGATGATTGCTGGGTAGTCGCTAGGGTTAGTGATGACTAGCACAGATTTATACGCCTTTGCCGCGGCGCGCACCATACTAGGACCACCTATATCGATATTTTCTATAATTTCATCAAAGTCATTAGTGCGCTGTGTTGTCTCATAAAATGGATAGAGATTGACACATACAAGATCGATTGGCTCTATGCTATGGGCTTTTGCTTGCTCTAAATCTTTGGCATTATCTCTGCGGTGCAAAATGCCGCCGTGGATTTTAGGGTGCAGTGTTTTGACCCTGCCATCAAAGAGCTCTGGGCTTTGCGTATAGGAGCTTACTTCTGTGGCTTGTATATTGGAATTGAGAAGGGCTTTAAGCGTCCCGCCTGTGGATAGGATCTCAAACCCAAGCCCCACAAGCTCTCTAGCAAACTCTACAATGCCGGTTTTGTCGCTTACGCTAAGGAGTGCTTTCATCATAATGTCCTTTTAGATTCTAGGGATTTGACTTTGTGCGATAAATGGCAAAGCCAATGCCAGCGCAACCGCTGGGCTGGCATTATATAATAAATGATATAATCCCCCTTCACAAATCTAGCGCGATAAGGACTGCTATGCTACTTTTCACCCCCGGACCAACCCCCACGCCAGAATCTATCCGCCAAGCGATGGCGACCCCCACACTCCACCACCGCACCAAAGAGTTTGAGAGCATTTTTGCCAAGGCTCGGCTTGGGCTACAAACTATGCTCAATATGGAAGAAGTGCTTCTACTAGCAAGTAGCGGCACAGGAGCTATGGAGGCAAGCGTGCTGCAGTTTTGCCACAGCAAGCTACTTAGCATTAGCTGCGGGAAGTTTGGGCAAAGGTGGGGGAAGATCGCACTAGCAAACAATCTCCCCCACACTGAGCTTGTAAAGGAGTGGGATACGCCTATAAGCGCGCAAGAAGTGCTAGAAGCTTTGCAGAGCGACCCTAGCATTGATACCCTAGCTTTGCAGGTGTGTGAGTCTGCTGGGGGCTTGCGCCTGCCTTTAGAGCAAATCGCGCGCGAAGTGAAGACATATAGGCAGGATATTATCATTATCGCTGATGCCATTACGGCTATGGGCGTTGAGCCACTTGATACTACGCATATTGATGTCCTGATTGGCGGGAGTCAAAAGGCATTTATGCTGCCACCGGGTATGAGTATTATCGGGCTTTCAAAACGAGCATTAGAAGTGCTAGAAGTTCGCCCCACGCATAGGGGCGGACTATACTTCAGCTTCCTTACAGAGCTAAAAAACCAGCGCAAAAACACCACCGCTTGGACTGCGCCTACCACGCTTATCAGCGGGCTTGTGCGGTATTTTGAAATAGTCCAAGCCCTAGCCAATACCAACTTAGACTCCGCCCTAGAATCCACTTTTACACAAGAGTTAGATTCTAGCCTGCTAGCACAGGGCTTTGCCAAAGCATATACCCACACCAAAGCCATCGCCCTAGCTACAAGAGAAGCGATCAATGCGCTAGGCTTATCTCTCTACCCCAAATCTCCTGCCCTAGCGATGAGTGCCATAGCCCACGCAGATTCTGCTAAAATCCGCCAGCGTATGAAAGCTCTAGGGGTCAATGTCGCTGCTGGGCAAGACCATATCAAAGATAGCATTTTCCGTATCAATCATATGGGGCTTATCCACATCTATGAAGCAAGCTATGCCATAAACGCGCTAGAGCTAAGCTTGGATACGCTTGGGCTACGAAGCTTTGATGGCGCGGGGAATGCGAGCTTTTTTGGCGCGCTAAAAAAGCAAGAAATACTCTAGCTATGCGACCACTACTGCATTTAATCTCTCTTGGCTGCACTAAAAACCTTGTCGATAGTGAGGTTATGCTAGGGCGGCTTAGCGCGTGCGAAATAAGTGATGAAATCACCCAAGCAGATGTGATTATCATCAATACTTGTGGCTTTATCCACGCGGCAAAGCAAGAGAGTATCCAAACGATTTTAGAAGCGGCAAATGCGCGCAAAAAGGGCGCACTACTTGTAGTAAGCGGCTGCCTAAGCGAGCGATATGCCAAAGAGCTAGAGCAAGAAATCCCAGAGATAGATCTAATCATCGGCGTGCGTGATTATGCCAAGATTGATGTGCTCTTAGAGCAAAAGGGCTTCGCACTCCCGCGCTTTTTTGCCGCCCCTAGTGCGCCACCTAGCCCTAAGCTTGCACCCCTAGAATCTAAGATTCTATCCAGCAGCGATAAGGTCTTTTTAGCAGATGAGAAGCATAAGCGAGTCATCGCAAACTCACGCCTACACGCCTATATCAAGCTAGCAGAGGGTTGTAACCAACGCTGCTCCTTTTGCGCGATCCCAAGCTTTAAGGGCAAGCTACAATCGCGAAGCATAGAATCTATCTTGCAAGAGGTAGAAAATCTCTCTAAAGAAGGCTTTGTCGATTTTAGCTTCATCGCCCAAGATTCTAGCTCCTACCTGCGCGATCAAGGGCAAGCAGATGGGCTAATCCAGCTCATAAAAGCCCTAGATTCTCAAAATCTAGCCAAAAACGCTAGAATCCACTACCTCTACCCAACTACCACAAGCCCCAAGCTCATCGAAGCGATGATTGACTCACCCATCGTGCAAAACTACTTTGATATGCCTATGCAGCATATCGCAGATCCTATGCTTAAACGAATGCGCCGCAACCACACAGCCGCGCAAGTCTTAGAGCTGCTAAAGCTTATGAAAGCCGCGCCAAATGCGTTTTTGCGTAGCACCTTTATCATAGGGCATCCGGGCGAGAGTGAGAGCGAGTTTGAGCAGCTGCGCGAGTTTCTAGCGCAAGGGGTGTTTGATCGTGTCAATCTCTTTGCTTTCTCTAGTGAAGAAGGCACGCTAGCACACACAATGAGTGGCGCAGTCCCTGCTAAAATAGCCAACGCTAGGCTCACTATCTTGCAAAAGCTTTTAGCCAAGCAGGCAAAAGAGCGCGCTAAAGCCTTGCAAGGTGCGAGAGTGCAGGCATTTATAGAATCTAAAAGTGCCATAAGTGAGTATTTTTATAGTGCTAGGGATCGCAGATGGGGGTTAGAAATTGATGGTGAGATATTGATCAATGAGATCGCGCTAGAATCTAGCCTAGATTCTAGCTCTGTGGATTCTAGCACGCTTGCTCCCGGGCTCTATGAAGTGCAAATCACGCAGACTAAAGACACAATGCTTTTAGGCAGTGTGGTTAGGGATCTAGGCTTATAGCGATGAAATGCGCGCTTGTGGGGTGTGGATATTGGGGGGAGAAGGTGCTAAGTGCAATGTGCGAGCCAAGTGCGCAAGAGTCGCGGGATTTAGGCGTGCTAGAGCCTTATGGCACAAGGCTGCTACAAAGGGCAGATTTTACGCTTATAGGCGTGTATGATGGCAGCCTAGATAATGCGCAAAAAGCGCGCCAAGCTTACCCGCATTTACATATCTATCCTAGCTATGAAGCCTTGCTGGCAGATAAGCAGATAGAAGCCATCTTTCTCATCACCCCACCTGCTAGCCACTTCCCCCTAGCTAAAGCCGCCCTAGAATCTAAGAAGCATATCTTTGTCGAAAAGCCTTTAGCACTAAGCTCTAAAGAGTGCGCGCTGCTCTATGAGCTAGCCAGCAAGCAGGGCGTGGTGCTACATTGTGATCATATCTTTTTGTATGCGCCAGCGGTGCAGTGGCTAAGGGCGCATATCCAAGAGTTTGGGCAGATCCACTCTATCCACGCAAGGCGCGCAAGTCTTGGGCGATTTCAAAAAGAAGTGAGCGTGGTGTGGGATCTTGCCTTGCACGATGTGGCGATTTTAGCGTATGTGCTAGGTTCTAGCGTGCTAGAGAAGATGAAGCCTTGTGCAAAGCTTATTGATGTAAGTGGCTATCTCGCTTTAGCGGATATAGGGTTTAGCGGTGCTGGAGAGCCACATATCTCTATCCATACTTCGTGGCTCTCTCCTAAAAAGGTGCGCGAGATGGTGATTGTGGGGACAAGGGGGGTGGGGGTGTATGATGAGGTGGCAGAATCTAAGCTTACCTTATTTTCCGTGGATTCGGTCTTGGGTGAGCAATTTGACAAGATTGAAAATTTTGTGAAAGGCACGGACAGGGAGTCCGCTAACCTTCCCCAAAATTTTCAAAACTTGCAAAGCCCCACCGCAAATCCTAGAATCCTAGAAGAAGAAAGCCGAGTGTCATTGCGAGACACTGCGCCAGCAGTGGCGCGGCAATCCACGCACAACGCACAAAAAAGCAAAAAAGTAGATTCTAGTATGGATTCTAAAGAAACATCGGCTATCGCCGAGCGGTATCCCTTGTTTTCTAAAGAAGCTACGCTTTGCCACGCGGATTTTCAATCCGCTCGCAATGACAGAAAACCCCGGAATCTAAACGACTTGGCACAGGATTTTAGGAGTTTTGACAACAAAGCCCCAAATCTAAGCAACTCGCAGGCGGAAGCAAACCTAGATTCTAGTAAAAGCCCAAGCGATTCTAAGATTTTCAACAAAAACGCTCAAAATGTGTTTTGTAGTCAAGTAGATAGGCGGCAGGATTTTTGCGATAAAAATGGGGCTTTGCAAGGTGAGTCAAAGGCGCGCACTTGGGCGTGCGTAACTGCAGGCTCGCCGCCGCAATCGCCATTTTTAGCCAAAAAGCCAACGCCCAAACCAAGCCAAGCCCAATTCTCTAGCCAAGCTGAACTACCCACCACCCCGCCGCTCATCTCTTCAATCGCACATTTTTACGCCCAAATCACGCAGGGGCAAATATGCCCAGAATTAGCGCAGCACACAATACGCGTGGTCCAAATCCTAGAGCAAATCGATGCAGCCACTTTGCGCTAAGAGATTGCGCAAGTCCCTTGATATGCGCTACAATGCGCCAAATTTACCCCTAAGGATTTGTATGTATATAAGGGCATTATTGCTTCTAAGCGTGCTAGTAGCCAGCCTAGTGGCTAGCCAAGTAGAGCAGACACAGGAGAAGCAAGATATTTTTATAGACTCTGTGCGCTCTATTAGTTTGCGTAAATTTGGCGATGTGGCGCAGTTCCTGCCAGCAGCAAGCCTTGCTTATGCGATTTTTTTGCGCGATTTTGTGGGGGCTAGGCAGCAGGTTGTAGGCTATGTAGCAGTGGTGGCTAGCACCTATGCGATGAAATATGCCCTGCATTATAGCGCGCCCCTAAGTCCTAAAATCCAAAGCCTATCCAAACGCCCAGATGGAGAGAATTTCGAGGGCTTCCCTAGTGGGCATACGGCTTCAGCCTTTGCGGCGGTAGGGTTTTTGCAGAAACGATATGGGCTGCGCTTGGGGCTGCCAGCCTTGGCGATTGCAAGTGTGGTTGGGGTCTCTAGAATCCACGCTCAAAGGCACACAATCACGCAAGTGATTTGCGGGGGTATGCTTGGGTTTTTTCTCTCCTTTATCCTAGCTTCTAGGCGTGATGATAAGCGCATAGGGGGTGGGCGTGGATTCTACGGCAGGGGCAAGGGTGCAAATCACGCCCCTAGCACTAAAGATACGCTCTATCAATTCGCCCTGCTCTCTCTTATGGTTTTCTAGCGTGCAAGATCCTTGTAAATGCTCGCATTGCCAGCGTAGCTTCCCACTCTCTAAGCTCTCACATAGCAAAGATTCTAGTGGCAATGATGTGTATTTCTGCTGCAATGGCTGTGAGAGCGTGTATAAGCTTTTGCACCAAAGTGGCTTTGGCGGGTTCTATGAGCGATTAGGTGAAGTAACGCTAACCCCCCTAGAGCAAAGGCGCGTAGATTTTAGCTACCTTGATGAGCCTAGCTTTTTGCAGCAGCACACAGCAAAAATGGGAGAGCTTAATGAAGTAAGCCTTGTGATAGAGGGCATTCACTGCGCGGCGTGTGTATGGCTTAATGAGCATATCCTAAGTATGCAAAAGGGCATTAAAAAGGCGCATATCAACTACACAAACAACAAAGCAAAAATTCTCTTTGATAGCGCGCAAATTAGCTTATCTAGGATTTTTGAGCTTATAGAATCTATCGGCTATGTCGCCCACATTTATGACCCAAAAGTGCAAGAAGAGCAGCTAGCGCAAACACAAAGGAGCTTTTTTATCTCCTTTGTGGTTGGGGTGTTTTGCACGATGAGTATTATGATGGTGGCTATCGCGCAGTATGTGGGGTATTTCTATGGTATGCAGCCCTTGATGAAAGATGTGCTAAATCTCATCGCTTGCTTGCTTGCTACGCCGGTGCTGTTTTATACAGGGAGGGTGTTTTTCTCCGGGGCGTATTATGGGCTTAGGCAGGGCTATATCGGTATGGACTTTTTGGTCGCCTTTGGGGCGAGCTTGACATTTATCTACTCAATTTATGCGAGTATTACGCGCAGTGGGGAGAGCTACTTTGAATCGGTGGCGATGATTATTCTCTTTGTCTTTAGTGGGAAGTTTTTGGAAATGCGTGCAAGGCGCGCTGCTGGCGATAGCCTTGATAAGCTGCATACTATCCTACCAAGTATGGTTAGAGTCGAGCGCGCTGGGAGCTTGCAAACCTGCGATGTGAAAGACTTGCGCATAGGTGAGCGGGTGCATATTGCTGTGGGAGAAATGCTCCCTTGTGATGGGGTGGCTTGCAGTGATACCTTGCTAGATATGCGCTCGCTCTCAGGGGAAAGCTTGCCCGTAGGCAAGAAAAGTGGAGAAGAAGTGCTATCTGGGAGCATTGTGCTAGAAAAGTCGCTTGTGTATGAAGTGCGTAAGCGGTATGTGGATTCTACGATGAGTAAGATTATCACCCTGCTAGAAGAGAGCCTAAGCTCTGCCCCTAGGATACAGAATCTAGCCAATAGCTTGGCGAAGTATTTTTCTCGCTTTGTGCTTTTCATCGCGCTAGGTGGGTTTGTGTATTGGTGGGTGGATTCTGGGTTTGATCAAGCACTTATTATCACTATATCTGTGATTGTGATCGCTTGCCCCTGCGCGCTAGCTCTTGC
>OWHX01001277.1_pt1 | contig 10973 bp, 6 predicted proteins | sample 1732801 | NCBI WGS metagenome assembly OWHX01 (sample SAMN05065755, study PRJEB22554) | human gut metagenome | biome: ENVO:2100002; feature: ENVO:00000062; material: ENVO:00002003 | host: Homo sapiens | place: USA
GAACCGTTTCTCCGCCGAGACCACCGATAAGCTCCACCACTATTCCGGCGCACTCTGTGCGGCAGCGGACGCCTCCGGCGACTGCGCCAGCGTCTTCTATGTCATGGAGACCCTGCCGGGCAGCAGCTCGGTGACGCAGGAGCTCATCGACCAGATGAACGCCGCCGGCTGGCGGGCCGACGTGGTGAACGCCTACCAGACGGCGGGCGGCGCACCCTACCTCGACTACACCGACACCGTTTTCGGGCAGGTGTATGAAGGGATGGAAGTGGTGGACACCATCGCCCAGACCGGCGTGGATGAAGCTCAGCGCCCCACCGAACCCATCACCATCAACAGCGTGAGCATTGAAACGTATCAGTAAAAAACGAAAGGGACGCGGAAGCGTCCCTTTTGTTTTTGGTGTATCTTTTTGTCGAAAGCTATGATATAATGAGAATGCGGTTCATCCCCGCTATCCTTACGGGAAAGGGGGTGAAGGATGTGGAGTATCTATTTATGTTCTTGGTATCGGTTGCGGCAGATGTCGTAGGACATATTATCTGCAAGCGGTTTGACCGGTACGACGATGACCGTAAGCCCAACTAAGTGAAAAGCCCCCTTGGAGGTAGGATCTCCGAGGGGGTTTTTCCTTTTGGGGTGTTGGACGTGGTATTTATGTTCCTGACTCTAGTATACGCGATTTATCGGAGAAGTCAAGCGCCGCACAGAAAATTTACAACCCGCTTGGAGATCTTGGATTTCCCCCGGTGCTCCTTCCGCCACTGGATGTAGTTGTCCAATATCACCATCGCCCAGACCGGCGTGGACGAAACTCAGCGCCCGACGGAGGCTGTCACCATCAACAGCGTGAGCATCACGAAATTTGAATAAGAAGCTGCTTTTCCGCCCTCCGGGCGGTGGGACGGCTGCAAAAAAATCACCCGCCAACTGGCGGGTGATCTGCGTTTATGGGGAAAAGGGACAGGTCAGGTCGTCTTTACCTGCAGAGTGATGGCGATGTAGGTCTTCCCGTTATAGATCGTGGCTGCTACGCCTACCTTGGTCCAGTTGCTGGAAAGATTGAAGTTCAGGTTAGAAGCCTCATTGTTCTTGGTGATGCAACCGATGAGATCTTTCAGCTTGGTGTTCTGATAATCGTATTGGGCGATGAGGGTCAGGGTGGAGTTTGCCTGATCGATCTTTACTTTGTGGTAGATCCCGTATCCTCCGATGCTGCCTTTCAGTTCGGTGTCCAGATTGGTTTTGTTAAGCTCGTCTTTGGCGATATTGCACATCCCAACGTCATATTCTAGATTTTTGGTGGAGGGGTTGCTTCGGATGGCCTCCATCACCTTGGCTTCGGCTTCGGCTTGGGCCTTCGGGCCGGAAGAACCGCCGCCACCGCTGCAGGCGGTCAGGAGCAGAAGGGTCAGTGCACCGGCCAGAAGCAGGGCAGTCAGCTTTCTCAGTTTTGTCATGTGGGTCGCCTCCAATCGTTTTTGTTTTGGTGAGTCCAGTTGTTTTTTCTCATGAAGAAGCGTCCTCTCCGGCCATCTGGTCAGGGGGTTCTTCTACCCTCATTTTATCGGAGAAGAGTCGGTGCTGTCAAGCCGGAAAACTATACAAATTCGGCTCAGGAAAATTGTGAAAACAAACCGGAAAACGACGATTTTCTGTGGACTTTGCAACAAACTGTCCGGACTTCGCAAAGAAACTTTGCCACAGGGGCGGCGGGGGCGTTCAGATCTCCCCCGGATGTGCCTTCCGCCACTGGATGTAGTCGTCCAATATCACCGTCGCACTTACCGAGTCGAGGATGCTTTTCCGCTTTGCGCCGAAGGTGCCGCTCTCGTCGAGGAGGTCGGCAGCGGCGCAGGTGGTCTGGCGCTCGTCCCACATCCGGACGGGCAGGCCGCTCCAGATCTCAACGGTTTTGGCCAGCTTGCGGCTCTTGCGGGCGCGCTCGCCCTCGGTGCCGTCCATGTTCAGCGGCAGGCCGATGACGATGAGCTCGGCTTCGATCTCCTTTGCCACCTCGCAGACCCTGGCGGCAACTTTGTCCCGGGCCTTGACGGTGATCTGGGGCGTGATGGGGGAAGTCAGGAACTCGGTGCGGTCGCAGGTGGCAAGGCCGGTGCGGCTGTCGCCGTAATCTACTGCTAAAATTTTCATGCAGGTGTCCTCTTTCTGAGATGATTTTTTCTTCATTGTACCACAGAATAGATGTCGCTGCAATTTTGTGGTACAATGATAGCTGATATTAAGTCTGAGCGCGAGGCCCGGTCTTTTGCGCCACAGTGGGCCTCAGGCGTCCAGCACGACCAAAACCGGCTTGCCAATGGCTCCCCCTTTGGGGGAGCTGTCACGCCGCGGCGTGACTGAGAGGGCAAGGACGCGGACAGCGAGACTCAGGCGCAGCGATGGTATCGCCCTGACAAAGGCTTCTGCTTATCGCTGTGCGGTGGTTCTGTCATGCCGGGCTAGCCCTCTCCGTCACCTTCGGTGACACCTCTCCCAAAGGGAGAGGCTTTTGGCTCCCACGATAAAAAACTGACCCAACGGAGAGATTCACCATGTTAAAACTACTTTTAGGCGGCTCCGGCAGCGGAAAGACCACCCTGCTGTACCAGCGCATCCGGGCGCGGGCCGAGGCGGGGGAGAAGAGCATCCTGCTGGTGCCGGAGCAGTTCACCTCGTCCACCGAGGGCCGCATCCACCGGGAGCTGGGCGACGCGCTGAGCGGACTGGTGGAGAGCTTTTCCTTCACCAGCCTCGCCGAGCATATCCTGTCGGCGGAGGGCGGCTCTGCCGTCCAGACCCTCAGCGACGCGGGCCGGGCCGTGCTGGTGCGCCGTGCCCTCGAGGAACTGCAGGACAACGTCCATTACTATTACCGCCACCGCCGCTCGGCCGCCTTCTGCCAGATGGCCGCCGAGACCATCGACGAGCTCAAGAGCGCGGGTCTCTCGGGCCAGCAGCTCTATGAGCTGGCGCAGGACTGCGGCACCGACAGCGCCAAGCTCAGCGAACTGGCCCTCATCTTTCAGGGCTACGAGACCCTTCTGGCCGGGACAGGCATGGACCCCTCTGACCGGCTGGAGCTGGCCGCATCCCGCCTCGAGGCCGCACTGGCCCGGGGCGAGCTGCCGGAGTTCCTGCGGGACAGGGCCGTCTTTATCGACGAGTTCGACACCTTCAACGCCCCGAAAAAGCGGCTGATGGGCGCTCTGCTGGCCTCGCTGCCCACCGTGACGGTGGCCCTCTGCGACGACGGCACCCCTCTCGTGCCGGGGGACATGAGCCTTTTCTCCGGCGCGAAGCAGGTGGCGGCGCAGCTGCGCCAGCTGGCCCGCCGGAACGGCACTGCGGTGGCCGTGCCGGAACTGCTGCGCCGGGACGTGCGCCACGCCGACGCCCCCGGCCTTGCCGCTGCGGCCCAGCTGCTGGCCGCGGGCCGGTGTGACCCGCCTCCGGCCTGCCCGGAGATAAAGCTTTTCGCCGCCCCCAGCCGGGAGGAAGAAGCCCGCGCCGCCGCTGCCGCCATCCGCCGCCTCATGCGGCAGGGCGTCCGCTGCGGGAGGGTGGCGGTGGTCTGCCGCGACATCTCGAAATACCGCGCCGCCGTGAAGTACGAGTTCCGGATGGCGGACATCCCCCTCTACTGCGACGAGCCGACGACGCCCGAGTTCAGCGCCCCGGCCACGGCGGTGCGGTGTCTGCTGGCCATTGCCCGGGGTGCAGAGCTGACGGAACAGCTCACCACCCTGGCCAAGACCGGCCTCTGCGCCCTCACCGAGGAAGAGGTCTGCGCCCTCGAGAACTACGCCTACACCTGGTCGCCGAATGCGGCGGCGTGGCGCGCGCCCTTCGAGAAGAACCCCCGGGGCTTCGGTGATGTGGAACCCACCGACGAGGACAGAGAAAACCTCGCCCGGGCCGAAAAGGCCCGCGCCCTTCTCATCACCGCCGCCGACGGCCTGCGCGCGAAGCTCCGCTCTGCCAACGCCGAGCAGATGAGCCGCGCCCTCTACTTCTGCCTGAAGGAGCTGGGCGCGGAGGACGCTCAGGCCGCGCAGGTGGAGGCCATCCGGGCCGAGCGGGGCATCCCCGCCGCCGAGGAAGCCGCCCGGGAGTGGAACGTGGTCATGGGCCTGCTGGATGAGATGGCAAGCCTGCTGGGCGGCCAGAGCGTCACCATCCCCGAGTACGAAGAGCTGTTCGGGCTGCTGCTGCGCTCGTCCGACCTCGGCCACATCCCCCAGACGCTGGACGCCGTGGTGCTGGCCAGCGCAGGCAAGATGCGCCTTGACGCACCGGACTATGTCTTTGTGCTGGGCCTCTCCGAGGGCGAATTCCCCGCCGCGCCCGGCGAGACGGGCCTGCTGACCCACGCCGACCGCGACGCCCTGATGGCGCAGGAGATCGAGCTTCCGGACTGCTTCGAGAACCGGGTGGTGCGGGAACAGGTCTGCTTTTATAAGGCCCTCACCGCCCCGGCCAGAGGCCTCTGGCTCAGCTGGCCGAAGGGGCAGGGTCAGACCCTCTGCGCCGCCCTCGAGCCCATCGTGGACGTGTTGAGACCGGGTGCGCCGGAACTCGACCTGACCGACCTTGCCGCCACTGCCGCCGACGGCCTCGACGTGCTGGGCGGCGGCTGGCCCCTGACGGAGACCGAACGCGCCAGCCTCACCGAGGCCCTTCATGCCCCCGGCGGGGCAGAACCCGAGGGCCTCGCCCTCCTGCGCCGGATGGCGGGCCGCAGCCCTCGTCAGGTCAGCGACCTCGAAGCGCTGGAAACGCTGCTGGGCCGGCGGCTCCGCATCTCGCCCAGTCAGCTCGAAAAATACTACACCTGCCGGTACGGCTATTTCCTGCAGTACGTGCTGGGTCTGCGACCCCGGAAGCGGGCCGAGCTTTCCGCCGACCAGAGCGGCACCCTCATGCACTGGGTGCTCCAGATGGCCCTCGACCCCCACCCCGGCCCCGACAACCCCTGCGCTGGCTTACAGCCCTTCCTCGACCTCGACGACGAGGCCATGGCGGCGCTGGCCGGGCTTCTCGTGGATGAGTACGCAAAGCGCTACCTCCCCGAGGACACGGCCCGCTTCGCCTATCTGCTCTCCCGCCTCAAAAAGAGCATGACGGGCCTGCTGTGCTACCTGCGGGACGAGCAGCGCCAGTCCAGCTTCAAACCGGTGGCCTGTGAGCTGAAGATCGGCCCCGGCGAGGACGCCGTGCGGGGCCAGACCTACCGCCTTTCGGATGGCCGGACGGTGCAGCTCATCGGTACTGTGGACCGCGCCGACGAGTGGGTGGAGGACGACGGCACCCGCTGGGTGCGGGTGGTGGACTATAAGACCGGCACGAAAAAGCTCGACCTGCGGGAAGTCTACTGCGGCCTCGACTGTCAGATGCTGCTCTACCTGTTCAGCCTGACCCGGGACGCCGACGGACGATTCACCGGGGCAGAGCCTGCGGGTGTGCTGTATCTGCTGGCCGACCCGGCCCCCGAGACGACCACCCGGGGCAAGGCCGCCCGGAGCATGGAATACAAGCTGGACGGCCTCGTCCGGGACGAGCAGAAGGTCTTCGACGCCATGGACGCCGAGGAGACCGGGAGGTATCTGCCCTTCAGCTTCCGGGGCGGTGTACCCAGCCCCTACCAGAAAGAGAAACGTGCCGACAGGGCCAAGCTCTCCCGCATCCAGCTCCATCTGGACGACCTCGTGACCCGGATGGGCGAACAGCTCTACAGCGGCTGCATCGCCGCCGAGCCGCTGGTCACGGGCCGCAGCCCCTGCCGGTGGTGCGACTACGGCTTCATCTGCTGCCATGAGGAGGGCATCGGAGAGCGGGCGCTGGACGCCCCTGCAAAGCCGTTTGAACCGCCAGAAAATTCAGATAAAAAGAAGGAGGAAGACCAGTGAGCGAGACAAAATGGACCCCGGCCCAGCGTGCCGCCATCGACGACCGGGGCGGTGCGCTGCTGGTGAGCGCCGCCGCCGGCAGCGGCAAGACCGCCGTGCTGACGGAGCGGGCCGTCCGGCTCATCACCGACCCGGAACATCCCGTGGACGCCGACCGGCTCCTCATCGTCACCTTCACCAACGCCGCCGCCGCAGAGCTCCGCGCCCGCATCGGGCAGGCTCTGCTCCGCCGCAGTCAGGCAGAGCCGGGCAACACGGCCCTCCGCCGCCAGCGGATGCTGCTGCAGAGAGCCCCCATCTGCACCATCGATGCCTTCTGCCTCGACCTGCTCCACAAGCACTTTCAGGCGCTGGACATCCCGCCGGACTTCACCCCTGCCGACCCCGGCAGCGTGGAGATGCTGCGGAACGCGGCCCTCTCCGAGACGCTGGAAGCGGCCTATCAGGATGCGGACTTCTGCGCCTTCGCCGACCTCTACGGCAAGGGTCGCACCGACAAGGCGGCGGGGGAGGCGGTTTTGCAGGCCTATGACTTCCTCCGCGCCCTGCCGGACTACGATAAAAAGCTGGACGAGATGCTGGCCCCGTGGCAGGACGAGAACGGCTTTGCCCGCACCTGCTGGCATGATATTCTGATGCAGGAGGCCGCCCGCTCTGCCCGGGCTGCGAAGGAGCTGCTCTGCGCCGCGCTGAACGACTGCAGGGAGGACTTCGTGACTGCGCAGGCCGACGCCGAGGCCAGCAAAAAGACCCCTGCCGCCAAGGAAAAGGCCGTGGCGGCAGTGAACGAGAAGTTCGCCGAACCCCTCGAGCGGCTGGAAAACTCCGCCGCCCTTCTGGGCGAGGTGGAGCGTCTGGCCGGGGCGGGGGAGTGGACGCCCCTCTACGACAGGCTGACGCCCTACGTCCTCGGCATGGAACAGGCCCCCGGCCTCAAAAATATGAAAAAGCGGCTCACCGGTGAGCACAAGGACGCCGTCAAGACCCGGGCCGACGAGGCCGCAAAGCTCTTTGAGAAGATCGAAGACCTGATAAGCTGTAGTCTGGATGAGGCAGAGCTTGACCGGAAAGCCGCCGAACCCTGCCTCCGCGCCCTCTTTGCCGCCGTGCGGGACTTTGACGCCCGCTTTGCGGCCCGGAAGCGGGAGCGGCGGCTGCTGGAATTCAGCGACTTCGAGCATCTGGCCCTGCGGCTCCTGCGGGACGCCGACGGCCAGCCCACCGAGCTGTGTCAGGGCATCCGGCAGGGCTACGCCGCCGTCATGGTGGATGAGTATCAGGACACGAACGCCCTGCAGGACGCCCTTTACCGCTGTCTGGCCAGCCCGGCAGGGGATGACCTCTTCCTCGTGGGCGACTTAAAGCAGAGCATCTACCGCTTCCGTCAGGCGGACCCCAGCATCTTCCGGGAAAAGCTGGAGAGCTGGCCCCTCCTGCCCGGCGGCGAGGCCCGCCCCCGCCCCGAAGACGGCAGGCCCGGCGAAAACGCCATGCTGGCACTGGATGCCAACTTCCGCTCTGCCCCGCAGGTGGTGGCAGGCATCAACTTTATCTTCGAACAGCTCATGACGCCCGCTCTGGGCGACACGGCCTACGGCGACGGACAGCGCCTCGTCTGCGGCGCACCCGGCGCGTACGAGGGCAGTGTGGAGGCCCACTTCCTGCCCGACGATGCCGCCGAGACGGACGCACAGTATATCGCCGACCGCATCGAGGCGATGGTGGCTTCCGGCGAGCCGGTGCGGGACGGCGGCACCACCCGCCCGGTACAGTACGAGGACTGCTGTGTCCTGCTGGCGGCGAGAGGCGACTTCCCGGCCTACGCCGAGGCCCTGACGGCCCGGGGCATCCCGGTCTACGCCGACGCCCGGGAGAACCTGCTGGACGCGCCCCACATCCGCCCCCTCATCGCCCTGCTGCGGGTCATCGACAACCCCGCGCAGGACATCTATCTCGCTGCCGCCATGCTGGGGCCGATGTTCGGCTTTACGGACGACGACCTCGTCCGCCTCCGGGCCGGGGCGCAGACACCCGATCAGCACACCCGCATCAGCCTCTACGGCGCAGTTTTACAGGCCGTCCAGAGCGGGGCGGAGGATGATTTCACCCGCCGGGTGCAGGCGTTCTACCGGCGTCTGACGGCCCTGCGCCGGATGGCCCGGAGCGTGCCGGTGGAGGAACTGCTGGAAGAAATTTTTGTTTCCACCGGCTACCTCGCCGCCCTCGGTGCCATGGAGAACGGCCAGCGCCGCCGGGAGGACGCGCGGCGTTTCGCCTCCTTCTGCGCCGGGGCGGGCGCGGGCGGCATCTCGGCCCTCGTCCGTGCCATCGACGCGGCCGCGCTGGCGGGCTCCACCGGGCAGGAGACTGCCCCCGGCGGGGCGCGGCCCGGCTGCGTCACCATCATGACCATCCACCGCTCCAAGGGCTTGCAGTTCCCGGTGGTGTTCGTGGCCGACACGGCCCGGCAGTTCAACGCCGCCGACACCCGCCAGCCCGTCCTGCTCCACCGCGTCTGGGGCGCGGGCCTCCGTCTCCGTCCCGAGGGCGGCGAGGGGGCCTATAAGACGGCGGCCTACACCGCCCTCTCCACCGTCCACGCCGCCGAGATGCGGAGCGAGCAGATGCGGCTTTTGTATGTGGCCCTCACCCGGGCGCAGGATAAGCTGATCCTGACGGTGCCGCTGGGCATTGGCCGGACGTCCAACCCCTTTGCAAAAGCCGCCGCCTTCCTCGCCGCCGGGGCGGGGGAGACCCTGAACGCTCAGGCGGGCAGCTTCGCCGACTGGCTGCGGGCGGCGCTCCTCGTCCACCCCAACGGCGGGCCTCTCCGCCGTCTGGCCGGGAACCTCGAGCTGCCCTTTGCGGACACCAGAAGCACCATCGCCCTCACAGTGCAGGCCGATGTCCTCCCGCCCGAAGAGGCTCCCGCCGAGGCGGAAGAGCCGCCCCGGCCCGAGGCCGACCCGGCCCTTGTGGAGACGCTGCGGCAGGGCTTCGGCTGGCGGTATCCGGCGGCAGCGCTGGCGGACATCCCGGCCAAGGTCAGCGTGACCAGCCTCGTCCACGCTGCGGAGCAGACCACCCTTGAGCGCCCGGGCTTCCTCTCGAAGGACGGCCTCACCGCCGCCGAGATGGGTACGGCTCTCCATGCCTTCCTCGAGCACGCCGACTTCGGGGCGCTGGCCGCTGTGCGGGACGCAGAGGACGACGCCGTTCTGGCCGCTGTCCGCGCCGAGCGGGAGCGTCAGGCGGCGGCGCAGCTCACGCCCCCCGCCATTGCCGGGAAGCTGGATGTCTATAAGATGCTCCGCTTTGTGCGCAGCGAGGCGTTCCGCCGCATCTGCGGGGCAGAGGATGTGCTGCGGGAGCTGGCTTTTATCACGTCGCTGCCCGCCGCCGAGGTCATGGCCGCTCAGGGCCGCGCCCTGCCCGACGGCCCTGCCGCCGACGCCGGGGTGCTGGTGCAGGGTATCGCGGACATCGTCCTCATCTACCCCGACCACCTCGAGCTTCTGGACTACAAGACGGACCGCCGCAAGACCCCTGCCGACTTCGTCCGCGCCTACCGCGCTCAGCTGGAGCTCTACGCCAAGGCCATTGAGAAGCGCTTCGCCCCCCGGCGGGTGACTTATAAAGGGATATATTCGCTGGAGCTGGGGGAGCTGATAGAGGTATAAATAAGAAAGCAGGGCGCAAAGCCTCTCCCTTTGGGAGCAACGGCGACGACCGCCGCCAGCGGCGGAAACAGGGAGGAGCTGTTGGGGCCGCGGCCAGCAAGACGCAAGCGAAGCGCTGCGGATGCTGGGTGCCGCAACCCGGGCAGTGTCACCGAAGGTGACGGAGAGGGCAAGGACGCTGACAGAGAAGCACAGGCACAGCGATAGGATCGCTCTGACAAAGAGCCTGCCTATCGCCGTGTGTCGGCTCTGTCGTGCCGGGCTTGCCCTCTCAGGCGCTTCGCGCCAGCTCTCCCAAAGGGAGAACCCTTGGCAAGCCGGTTTTGGTCGTGCTGGACGCCTGAGGCACAATATGGCGCAAAAGGGCGGGCCTTGCGCTCAGACTTAACATCAGCTATCATTGCACCACAAAATTGCAGCGACATCTATTCTGTGGTATAATAAGCATAGGATAAGAGTGCATTTGAAGTAGAGAATGTGCTGCTACACACCCACTGGGTCAAAAGAAATGCGGGAACGGGCACACCCGCCAGATGCAATCAACGGGGGAACGGCAGAAATGCTGTTCCCCCATTCCCTTGTCCGGGCATCTTTTTTTGAAAAAGCGCATAAAAATGCTTGACAGCCTCCCCGGGGTGTGGTAGAATACTCGAGTAAAGAAAGCAGCTACGGCCTGTGCCGCGCTCGCCTTGAGGGGTAAGAATCCCCGGGCTATACCCTGAACCGATTCGTCTTGAAGACCGAATCGCGCTTTTGAGTGAATTTCGCGCGGCTGTCCCGAAACTGGGGCGGCCGCGTTTTCTATGCCAAAAAACGCAACACTATGGACTATTGTTTGGAGGTGCATTCATTATCGCTACCGCTGGAAAGTCGAAGGAACTGGAGATCAACGGTCAGATCCGTGACCGTGAGGTTCGCCTGATCGGAGCCGACGGCGAGCAGAAGGGCGTGGTCAGCATTCAGGTGGCCATGCGCGCTGCTGAGGACGCCGGACTTGATCTGGTCAAGATCGCCCCGCAGGCTGTCCCGCCTGTGTGCAAGGTGCTGGATTACGGCAAGTACCGCTTTGAACAGCAGAAGAAGGAGAAGGAAGCCAAGAAGAACCAGAAGGTGGTCGAAGTCAAAGAGACCCGCCTCTCGCTCAACATTGACACCAACGACTTCAACACCAAGCTGAACCAGACGGCCAAGTTCCTGGCCGCTGGCCACAAGGTAAAGGCCTCGATCCGTTTCCGCGGCCGTGAGATGGCGCACAGCGCACTCGGTGCTGACGTGCTGAAGCGCTTTGCCGAGGCTCTGCCTCAGGCAAGCATGGATAAGCCGCCGGTCCTCGAGGGCCGCACGATGTCCATTCTGCTGATCCCGAAACCCAATAAGGACTAAT
>OWHX01001297.1_pt1 | contig 10797 bp, 10 predicted proteins | sample 1732801 | NCBI WGS metagenome assembly OWHX01 (sample SAMN05065755, study PRJEB22554) | human gut metagenome | biome: ENVO:2100002; feature: ENVO:00000062; material: ENVO:00002003 | host: Homo sapiens | place: USA
TAGTTAAGATTATGACATTTAGTAACCTTTGCAACGAGATTTTTTGGAAATCGACAACAGATTACCATGTAACGGATAGTGTGGATGCTCCGATGAACAATCCTTACGAGTTGAAAACTATTGAGTATTATTTATATCTAAAGAACTGGATTGATGCTGTGCAATGGCATTTTGAGGATATTATCCGTGACCCGCAGATTGATCCGGTAGAAGCATTGGCCTTGAAAAGAAGAATTGATAAATCAAATCAGGACCGTACAGACCTGGTGGAATTAATTGATAGCTACTTTTTAGACAAATACAAAGAGGTAAAACCTCTCTCTGACGCAACGATCAATACGGAAAGCCCTGCATGGGCAATTGACCGCTTGTCAATTCTTGCATTGAAAATTTACCACATGCAGCAGGAGGTGGAACGTACGGACACTACCGAGGAACACCGTGCTCAATGCCAGACTAAGTTGAATATCCTGCTGGAACAACGCAAAGACCTTTCTACGGCTATTGAACAGCTGTTGGCTGATATCGAAGCCGGAAGAAAATATATGAAAGTATATAAACAGATGAAGATGTATAATGACCCGGCATTAAATCCGGTGCTTTATGCGAAAAAATAACGAATGGCGCGTATTCTCATTATTCGTTTTTCAGCTCTTGGCGATGTAGCCATGACAATCCCGGTAATACATTCGCTGGCTGTGCAATACCCGCAGCATGAAATAACAGTGTTAAGTCGTGCTGTATGGCAGCCACTCTTTCAGGGGTTGCCTGCCAATGTGGGTTTTGTCGGAGCTGATTTAACAGGCAAGCACAAGGGGTTTTGGGGCTTGAATAGCCTTTATTCGGAATTGAAAGCGATGCATTTTGATTACATTGCTGATTTTCATCATGTACTTCGTTCTAAGTATTTATGTTTGCGATTCCGTCTTGCCAATAAACCGGTAGCTTCCATTTGTAAAGGAAGGGCAGGCAAAAAGAAGCTGGTTCGCCGTCATGATAAGGTGATGGAAAATCAGAAGAGTTCTTTTCGTCGTTATGCCGATGTACTTGAGAAGCTGGGTTTACCGGTACTATTAAATTTCTCTTCTATTTATGGCGAAGGAAAAGGAAACTTTGCGGAAATAGAACCAGTCACAGGGCCTAAAGAAGATCAGAAGTGGATTGGTATAGCTCCTTTTGCCAAACATGCAGGTAAGATTTACCCCTTAGAGCTACAGGAACAGGTTATAGCACATTTTGCAGCCAACCCCAAAGTAAAGGTTTTTCTCTTTGGAGGCGGTAAAAGCGAGCAGGACGTATTTGATGCATGGATTGCTAAATATCCTTCTGTCGTTTCAATGATCGGTAAACTGAATATGCGTACCGAACTGAATCTGATGAGCCATCTGGACGTGATGCTTTCAATGGATTCTGCCAATATGCATTTGGCATCCCTGGTCAATATTCCGGTTGTCTCTATTTGGGGAGCCACCCATCCTTATGCCGGTTTTATGGGTTGGAAACAATTGCCGGTCAATACCGTGCAACTCGATTTGTCATGCCGTCCCTGTTCTGTATATGGTCAGAAGCCTTGCTGGCGAGGTGATTATGCCTGTTTGAGGGATATAAAGCCGGAGCAGGTCATTGCGAAAATAGAAGGGTTTGTAGATTAATCCTTGCTGAAGTTCAAATTAGCTGTTTATTGAGCCGAAAGAGCGTAGAATCAAATAATGATGAAAGAGATACAACGAAAGAAAAAGGTACTGATAGATCTTACGAATTATGGTAGTCTCACAGCCGGCTTCGGGCAGATTGCGGCCAACTATGCAACCGCCTTTTCGTCTATGCTGGTAGATGATCTTCATTTTGTATATTTATTGCGGCAGAAATATATGCAGGAATTTGGCCCGAATGTGACCTCTGTTCCGGTACGTCGTATCAATAAGTTTTTTCCTTTTACCCTTCCCAAGGTAGATGTATGGCATGCGGTGAATCAACAGCGCAAGCTGTTGCGTATTGCCGGTGGTACAAAGTTTATCTTTACTATACACGACTTTAATTTCTTAACAGAGAAAAAGCCCTGGAAGGCGAAAATGTATCTTCGCCGGATGCAGAATAAGGTCAATAAAGCAGCGGTCGTGACTACGATCTCTCATTATGTGGCAGATGTCATTCGGCAGCATGTAGATTTGAAAGGGAAGGAGATCCGGGTCATCTATAATGGAGTGGAGAGAATCGATACATTGGAAGGAATAAAGCCGTCGTTTGCTACAGGGCGTCCTTTCTTTTTTACGATTGGACAAATCCGTAGAAAAAAGAACTTCCATCTCTTGGTTGACGTAATGCGTCATTTCCCGGAATATGATCTATATATTTGTGGCGATGCTCATTTTGCTTATGCTGAAGAAGTGCGCAATCTGATCCGTGAGAATCAGCTCACTAATGTCTTTTTGACGGATGTTATTTCTCAAAGCGAGAAGATCTGGTTATATCGGAACTGTGAGGCATTCCTGTTTCCTAGTGAGGGAGAAGGCTTTGGATTGCCGGTGGTGGAAGCTATGCAATTTGGGAAGGCTGTATTTGCTGCTAATCGCACTAGTTTGCCGGAAGTTTGTAATGGACACGCTATCATGTGGGAACATTTGGATACAGAATCTATGGTGGAAAGTATCCGGGAGCATCTACCTGATTTTTATAAAGATAAGGAACGCTTGGAGAAAATCAAGGAACATGCCGCTTCATTCAGTTACGAGAAGCATATACAAGCCTACCTTGATTTATATCGGGAGTTAGCTCAATTGCCTTAGTATTGGAATCAATTGCTCGTATACCTTTTCGGGAGTAATTAATGCAAAACGCTCCTCATAGGGTAATGTCGCCTGTTGTTCCGGTGGAAGAATGTCGTCAGGACTAATTCCTTCGGCGAGTACGGAATTGGCGGGTAACCACATTGACTTTGACGCACTTGGTGAATAAATGGCAAATGAAGGAACTCCAAGAGCTTGGGCGATGTGTCTGGCTCCTCCTTCGTTCCCGAAGTAAAATGAACAGTTGGCACAAAGTGCTGCCAGTTGTCGTAATGAAGAAGCTTGTATATCGATCTTGATACGTTCCGGACATCCTAATTCCTTGTAGATATTTCTGGCATCTTCTTCTTCGTACCCCGGCGCGTAGTTGAAGATCATTTGTATGTCCTTGTATTCCTCTAATATTCTTTTCAGTGTGGCTACCATGAACTCCGTATTCCATTTTTTATGGATGAGTTTGGTTGTGACTCCTATTAATAATACAGGGCGTGCAAAATCAATCCCTTCCTTTTCCATATAATATCGGAAATCTTCTTTTTCCCGGTCAGTCAGATATAACTTGAATTCTTTTGTGTATTGAATAGGTCTGATCTTTTCTAATGGTGCTGCAAGCAATAGATTGCGTTGTACCATGTCAGTTGTCAGATTCTTACTGTAAGTGTCTGTCCGATAGTTCAGTAGAAAATGTGTATATCCTTTAATGCGTCCTATCCGGAAAGGGGTTCTTAATGAAAAAAGAGAGAAAAAAAGAGTCCGGATAGTAGAGCGCATATCGATGATTACATCGTATCTGTTTTTATGCATTACCTGCCATACTTTTTTTATATAAGCAGTGAATGGTTTATTCTCATTCTTGTCAAATGTAATGACTTTATCTATATCCGGATGCCCCTCATAGAGTGGAGCAATATTTTTATTAAGCACGAAGTGTATCTCTGCATCGGGAAAACTTTTTTTCAGCGTGCTGCACAATGCAACAGCCAGAATTGAGTCGCCTATTTGTCTAAATCGAATAATTAGAATTCTTTTGATTGGTTTCATGCTTAAACTTCCTTATGCTTTTTATCGTGCAAACATAACTAAAAAAAAGCATTTATGTCTAAATATAAATGAAAAGAAAAAAGAAAAAATGACTAAAGCGGTTCGTAACAGGACTTATATGTAGAGAGAGTTAGCCAATCTTTGTGAGAAAAGAGAAAAATATAGTCGGAATATGGCCTAATTTCTTTATCTTTGCTCAATCTTTGTAATTAGTATTATATAGGAGAGTGTAATGAGAGTGATTGTAAATCCCAAGTACGCACATTTGCAGAAGGAGATAGAAGAAATTCCAAGGTCCTTCCAGAAAGAAAGAGATGTGGTGTATGATGGTCGTAATGTTTTAAAACGAATTGGCTTGGGCAGTATTGATGTTGTGGTGAAGAGCTTTAAGAAGCCTCACATCATCAACCGCGTTGTATATTCGTTTTTCCGGCAATCAAAAGCAGAACGTTCCTATATTTATTCTATGGAGATCCAACAGCATGGTTTTGACACTCCGGAGCCAGTGGCTATGATTGAACAATTTCAGAATGGTCTTCTTTCACATAGCTATTATATTTGTTGTTATGATGGTGGCGAAACTGTCCGTTCCCTGATGGATGGGAAAGTAGAGGGAAATGAAGATAAACTTTCTGCTTTTGCGCGCTACACTGCTGCTTTGCATCAGGCAGGTATTCTCCATTTGGACTATTCTCCCGGTAATATACTGATTCATCAGAATGAAACGAATGAATACAGTTTCTCTCTGGTCGACGTGAATCGCATGCAGTTGCTATCGGATATTGATTGTGATATGGTATGCCGTAATATGTGCCGTTTGTGTATTTCGCGTGAGGTACTGACTTACATCATGACAGAATATGCTTTTTTGCGTGGATGGGACGTCGAATCTACGGTCAGTCTGGCCCTTCGTTACAGCGATCAGTTTTTTACTCATTATATTTATCGTCGTGCGGCACGGAAAGAGAAAGAAAAGCATATTGTATCCCTGATTTTATTCTTCCGTTTATACCGTTCCGTACGTAAATTCTTTTCTTGGGAACCGCATATCTCACGTTTCTTATTGAAAAAGGAAAAGCATATCTATGATACATACCTGTGCAAGTATGATTATTGTGAATTGCTTTCTGCTGATTATCAATGATTACTTCTTACTTCCGCGCATCACTACACTGCGGATTTTATGCCTGAAAAACCCTTTTTGATTAATATATGTGCAGTTATGTTTGTCCAGAAATGCAGAGATAACTTCTTCGTCATCACGCAAGTGGTATGTGCAAATGGCAAAATCCAGCTTCTGGCAATTCTGGAATAAGTTATTGCATCCGGCCAATGCGTGCCGTTCGGCTCCTTCTATATCCATTTTAAGAAATAGATGTTCATTCGTCTGGTTATTGAAGAAATCATCCAGTGTTTGCTCTCTCGAAGAATTATGGTCGCTCACATATTTCTGGACAATCGTCACTTTATCCTGCCATGGTTCGAAGGTAGCTCTGATGGCTTCCAACCATTGCTCGTCCTGCTCAAACAAATAAACATGTTTGGCTTCTTCGATAATTTCCAATGATGAATATCCTTCGGCACAACCGACATCCACAAATACTTTCCCTGTCACTTCTTTAACGCTGTTGAAGTAATGGTGCGGTGAGCGCCTGTCTTGTTCCATACTCAAAGCCCTATAATATTTTTGAATTTTCTTGGCTGGAGTGCTTTTTCTGAAATAGAGTCGCTTCTTTTCTTTTTGAACATAGTATAAGCCTTTTTCCTCATCTTTCTGTACATCAACAGGCATATTGGCGTATTCATCCTTGAATTCATACAGGTGTCTTGAATATCCATGTTCTTTAATATATTCATAGTATTTCAGATAAGGAGAGCCAGGCTTATATCCTTTCATGAAATAATATGGGAGAGTGCCATATATAAATTTCTTTATTGTATGTTTAAGTACGTTCATTTCATTAGTTTCTTGTAGATGTTTAAGATTTCTTCCGCTTGCTTTTCTTCAGAGAATCTTTTGGCAAATTTTTGCCCCTTTTCAATCATCTCCTTTTTTCTTTCAGTATCGGAGTATATCTGTTTGAAAGCATTGGCCATTCCTTTGATATCGTCAGGATGTACATAGATAGAGTCGGGACCTCCGGCTTCTTCCAGGCAAGATCCAGTCGCAGCCACTACCGGAATACCGGAGTATAGAGCTTCTATAATGGGAATACCAAAACCTTCGAAACGGGAAGGGTATACAAAAATTTCTGCTAACTGATAAAAAGCCGGTAGATCATCAAAAGGAACATTGCTGATGATATGTACCCTTTCTTCCAGCTTATTCTCCTTAATGAAACGTTCAATTTTATCAGTATATTCCGTGTGGCGTCCTACAATGACGAGATGAATCTGTTCAGGAAGCATCGTTAGTGCCTGCACCGCTGAAAGGGCGTTTTTGCGTTCTTCAATACTTCCTACGTTAAGGATATAGTGATCCGGTAGCTGATATTTAGCCCGGATTTCTCTTTTCTTCTCTGCTGCTACAGGATGTATGAATGAAGGATCACATCCCTGATAAACAACTTCTATCTTATCGGCGGGAATCCTGAAATACTCAATAATATCACGCTTGGTACATTCGCTGATAGCAATGATTTTATCGGCATTTTCGCAAGCTTTACGGAATTTGTATGTGTATATTTTCCTGTCGATCGAATGGTAATACTGCGGATAGCGCAGAAAGATCAGATCGTGAATCGTTACAATACTTTTTACCTCGCTTTGATGTATATTCAGGGGCAACTCATTACTAAGTCCGTGGAATATATCGATTTTTTCTTTTTCCAGTTGTTGGGTAACGCCCCATACTCGCCACAATGAACTTAACTTTTTCCAGGAAGAAGTAGTGGGATAAGAAAGCTGTAGTTGCTGATACTGCTTCGTTAATTTGTCCAGTCTCTTGTTTTCCCGTTTCTTGGGGGCATACAGCACATATTCATTCTCCGGATAGAATTGGCATAGAATATCCACTATATAGCGGCTATAATTACCCAGACCGGTGAAATTCTGTACTGCACGTTTTCCGTCAAAACCTATTCTCATTTCTTCTTCTTACCTTTATGTGATTATAATTAGACTTCAAAATTCCGATAAGGTTTATTCAAGTCTAAATAATGGAAATTATGTTGTCTTTGTCCACTTTGTTTAGGTATGGTCATGTAATCTCCATATTTCTGTGACAGATAAGCGTCGTATTTCTGTACTCCCCATACTTCTTCATCTTCAAACCGGATAGGAGTGGGAGTGCCCAGGATATCCTTCGACATGATTCCTTTCATTCCATCATCATAATCGCAGACTAATGCGCATTGGTCGAAATCGTATTTCTTCATCACCTTCCTGATGCTTTCCTGTGCTCCGGTAAGGGTAAAAAACTTTCTGCATAATAGCGGTATCCATGAACTGGGACCTTTCCCATGTTTGTATGGATCGCGATGAATAAGATAAAGTACTCGTTTGTAGAACTCATACTTCGCAAAATGCATTCTTTGCGCCATACGGCTTTCCGGAACTCCATCTAGTGGAAATATATCAATATATACACCTCCCAGATATTTGAGATGCATACGCTCGATTAAGGTTGTGTTGGCATCCTGCACCTTTGCGAACGGAAGAGGATATTCCTTATCATTCTCAGCGCATACCGCTTCGTAAGGTTCCGGTAACCATTCTTTGGCATTAGCCATTAGTAAGTCATAATCAGCTCTTGGCATTCCGATATCCAAATCATCATCCCAGGGGATGAATCCTTTGTGGCGCACAGCTCCCAGCATGGTGCCTGCCATGATGTAATATCGCAGATTATGTTCTTTGCAAACTTTGTCAACAGCTAATAAGTTCTTTAATATGCGAAGCTGTAGAGGGCGGATGTCGTAATTAGCCATTCTATCTGATTTTAATTAATAAAGACTGGCTGGAATCAGCTTCTGTGCCTGTTGAAAGTCTTCTACTGTGTCCAACTCGGCCGAGAAGAACTCGGTGGTGTCCATAACGTAAAAACTATATCCTTGCGGAATCAGTCTCTCAAAAGCCCGTTCGTAGAATATATTATCCAGCCCTTCGGTAGTAATCATAATTTCCAGTTCCCGGAATAGCGCTTTGGTATATTCAGCTGACATCTTTTCAATGCCGATAGATTCTCCGATAGCATCGGATATCGAGCAGACTTTGCTGATTTCAACGACCTTTTGTGCGTCGTCCACGATGACTTTTATTTCTTCTGCTCCGAGCTCATGACGATTCAGTGCCAATATGTCGTCCTTATCCGAATGAAGCAGTTTCTCTACAATCTGCGGATCAAATACAATGTCGCTGTCTAATAATAAAATCTCCTGCCCATCTGTATAGGAACGGGTGAGCCATAATGAATAGATATTGTTGGTTGATTCATACCTGTCATTATAGATGAAAGTAATATCTTGGGTTGGATAATGTGCCTGTAGGAAATCAACGATTTGCTGCTGGCGATACCCGGTGACAATGATGAACTCATCAAATCCGTTTTGTATCAGAGCATCAAAAGCTCTTTCCAAAAGGCATCGTTCTCCTATTTTAAGGAGACATTTGGGCGTTGTATCGGTCAGCGGGCGTAAGCGTGAAGCTATTCCTGCGGCTAATATTACTGCTTTCATTTGGATGCTATTTTTTTGATTGTATCTATAACGATCCGGTTCTGCTCTGGGCGTCCCAATGTGATACGCAAATGAGTATTGATATCCGGTTCATTCATAAACTTCACTTTATAACTCTGTTTAGCAAAAGCCTTTTGTAAAGCCTCTTTCAGTTCTATCGGGTATTTGATTAAAATAAAATTGGCAACCGATTCATATACTTTGAATCCGGGTAACACGCCGATTTCCTTTTCGTAACGCTCACGGTCCTCGTTCATCAGTTTGGCGATGTTTCGATAGTGTGCGTCCGATTTAAGAGCCGCAATGGCGATATCTTCGGATATCCGGTTATATCCCAGATATTTATTGCTGTATCTGCTGAATTTTTCCAGCTCCTTACTCATGAATCCGAATCCCATACGTAAACCGGGCAATCCATAAAACTTGGATAAAGTACGGGAAATAATCAAATTCGGATATTTATTAACCAGCTTTTTGATATAACTGGTATCAGCTGAAACAAAAGAAGCGTATGCTTCGTCTATCAATACCACTGTTTGACTGGGTACTTCTGCAAGCAGTTCATCCAATTCTTTCGGAGTTAAACCATTGCCGGTAGGGTTATTGGGAGAAGCTAGTAAAAGAATCTTCGGATTCTCTTTCTGAATCATATCTTTTAGCGTCTCAAAGTCATATTTAAAAGTATTTCCGTCTTCGTAGAGAGGATATTGCAAAGTATGGCCATTCACCTCATCTGCAATTGATTTATAATACCACCATGAGAACTTGGGAATCAACATCGTTTTATTTCCATCTTCTTGAGTCAGGAAGTAGTGTACAGCTTGCTTCAGAATATCTTCTCCGCCGTATCCTAATAAGACTTGTGTTTCATCTATATCATAAAGTTCGGATAAGAAAACAGATAATATACTTTTCTTTCCTTCATCATAAATGCGGGTATAAAAACAAAGTTTATTTATATCGAAGTTTTTTAAAGCTTCTACTACTTCTTTTGATGGACTGTAGTTAAATTCGTTTCGATCTAAAAAGTTCAAATTCTTTTCCATATTAGTTTTGTATGATTCCTTTATCGCACCAGGTTAGCTTCCTGACTTTCGTCTCGTTCAAAATACTGCGGTTGTTGCTCAAATTATCCGTTCCATGTAGCTCATGATAAAGATGGAACACAATTCCCGCAAATTTAATGGTACGCTTGCGTACACCGCTATTGATGAGGCGGCACACTAATTCATGATCTTCGCTTCCCCATCCGGTAATAGCTTCATTGTACCCATTGACTTTTAATAAATCCTCTTTCCAGAAAGCCATATTGCATCCTCTGGAATATGAAATATCCCATTGGCGATAATGCTGAAGTAGTGGGCTTAGCCAAGGCAAATGTACTCCGTTGATTGTGTTTTTAGTACCTTTGTCGTGAATAGAGATCATGCAGTTTCTTTCTGCTAGCATCTTTTGGGTTAAACCTTCCCGGATTAATACACGGCTACCGGTTACGAAACTGCCTTTTTTAGCAAAACGTACATGATCTTTGACGAAATCTTTGTGTAAGACGATATCCCCGTCAATTTGTATAATATATTCTTTAGATGCTTTCGCAATAGCTTTGTTACGGATGGAAGCCAGTCTGAAGCCTAGATCCTCATGCCAAACATGAATAATGGGGACTTCGGAAGAAGCAGCCAATTGATGAATTAGCTCTCCTGTATCTTCTTTAGAACCATCATCGGCAATGATAATTTCATCAGGAAGGAGAGATTGACGTAGCACGCTTTTAACGCATAATTCTAATGCGTCGCTTCTATTATAGGTGGATATAATTAGCGATGTACTTATGTTGCTCGCCATGGGTTTATTCATATAATTATTACTAAGTTAGTTAAATAGTTAAGGGGGCTTGCACTAAAATTCTACAAATGTATACATTTTATTTGGTTGTGACAAGCGTTAAAGGCTTTTTCAGGATAGCTACATCAAATTTTATGATTCTTTTTTTGTTCTGGAATTAATAAGTCTACATGCAAGTTCGTTGTCTTTGCGGCTCTAGTAAGTCATCTCTTCATTATAACTATTGGCTTTGTATAAATCTTCTTTCCAAAAGACTATATTCATCCTCTTACATACAAAATATCATTATGATGAAACTTCTCTTGTAAATGACTAAGAATGAAGAGATGCTTTTCCATGTTTTTAAGAAGTATAAGACTGTAAATTTTGTAAATGAAAATAATATTTTCTATGAACCTTCTTATAGCTGTCTCTTATACACATCTCCGAGCCCACGAGACGCGTAGTAA
>OWHX01001311.1_pt1 | contig 10703 bp, 10 predicted proteins | sample 1732801 | NCBI WGS metagenome assembly OWHX01 (sample SAMN05065755, study PRJEB22554) | human gut metagenome | biome: ENVO:2100002; feature: ENVO:00000062; material: ENVO:00002003 | host: Homo sapiens | place: USA
GCGTCTCGTGGGCTCGGAGATGTGTATAAGAGACAGGGAAGATATACATAGGATTTTCAAAATGAATTTATATCATTGACGGATATTGCACGCTATAAAAGTGATGAAGCAAAGGATGTAATTAAAAATTGGATGAGAAGCAAAGACACAATAGAGTTTCTTGGTTTATGGGAAAAATTACATAATAATAACTTTAAAGGGGTCGAATTCGACTCCTTTAGAAATCAGGCGGGATCTAATGCATTTACAATGTCACCTACAAAATGGATAGAGACTACTGGGGCAATAGGAATCGTATGTAAATCCGGACGTTATGGTGGCACTTATGCACATTCAGATATTGCATTTGAATTTGCATCATGGATTTCAGCAGAATTTAAACTTTATATAATCATGGATTATAAAAGGCTGAAAGCAGATGAAAATAGCCGCTTTTCATTAAATTGGAATCTAAACAGTGAAATATCAAAATTGAATTATAAAATACATACAGATGCAATCAAAGAAAATTTGATACCACCGGAATTGACACCAGCACAAATCAGTTTTACATATGCAAATGAAGCTGATATGCTAAATGTGGTTCTATTTGGCAGAACAACCGCCGGAAGCATATTTGCCACGCGGAATTTCTTATCCTAGACGAGGTTCACACCCACGCAGAAGATCAGGATAGAGCCGATGAGGGAGAGATCGGTAATGGCGGCATCTGTCATGACCGGTGCAATCAGTCTTGCCAACAGCGTGACCGCACCCTCGAACAGAGGGTCTTTGGCATTGCCTGTTTTTTTCTTTGGTAAAAAATCTGTTGAATACAGTGCCGGCGATCCTGCTGGCGGATGAGCCTACCGGCGCCTTGGACCAGACCAGCGGCAAGGAGGTACTGAAGCTGTTCCGGGAATTAAACGACATGGGCAACACGATCGTAATGATCACACATGATCTGGGAGTGGCACAGTCCGCGAAGCGTATCGTAAGAATTGTAGACGGACAGCTGTATGAGTAAATTAAATACTTTTTGCAACAAGCACAATTCCTGAGAGAATGAGCAGGAGAATCACGATTTTGCGGATGAGCTTTTCATCCATCAGGTCGCTGCTCTTCAGGCCAAGGAATAATCCCAACAGCATTAGGGGAATCAGGAGTATCGCCTGCCGGATCGTCTCGAACCGGATCAGTCCCAAAGCACTGTACAGGCAGATGCGAAAGGTGCTTTCTACAGCAAATACTGCGCTGATATTAGCTTTGAAGGCATCATTATCTTCACAGACGCTTGTCATATAAACGGCCAGCAGAGCGCCGACACCAAACAGCCCGCTGAGTAATCCGGCGGAGAGTCCTACTATTACGGTGAATAGAGGAGAGACTTTTTTCGGGGAAAAGGTCTCTTCATTTTTTGCCCCTTTTTGTTGAAACCACATCTGGATTCCAATGCCTATGACCACAATACCGAAGATGATCTTAACGATATTGGCAGTGATGTATTTTAAAATAAATGCCCCCGGAATGCTGCCGGCAAGAACGAACAGCATAGGGAGGAAAAAGATACGCGGATGCAGGGAAGTTCTTTTTTTCCATACTAGGATCAGGTTCGACGGATAACCGATCAGCAGTTCCACCGGAGAAATATTAGCATTTACGATGCCGAAACTTAAAATAGAGGTGAATACCAGTGTATTGGCGAATCCGCACAGACCTTTTATGAAAAATGCTGTTAAAGTGGCTAAAATCCAGTAAATCATGAGAACCTGGCTCCTTAATCGTTCGTTTCAGCTAGAATAAAGTCTCATAGGCGCTGCCTGTGCAGGAATCATCCATAGCGCAACTTTTTTCTATAGTAAAATACACACGTGGTCAGGGCAAGCATTTTGTGAAAAAACTTGTGGGAACTTTGGGAGTGTGGTACATTGACACTAAGCAAAAGGAAAGGCAGGAAGATTCGTATGGCAGGATATTTGATCAAAGATACTACAAGAGAAGAACGGGAGCAGATCGTAGCGGAATCCTTAGGATATATGGAAGCAAATTGTGACGGCTGTTCGTCCGGACTGGCAGAGATGTATCAGGCATACATCGATGGGGAGAAGGAGCTTCGGGACATTAATATGGAGTTTCATGCAGGATATGTCTCGGGGGAGGAAGTACCGGGGAGAAGATCCTGCCCGATGTAAGGATAGTAAGCATAAAGTTTCGTAATTTGCAAAAACTCTTTCTATAAGGGAGAAACCGGAAAAGAGGGATGCAGATGCGGAAGGATCTTATAATTATAGTAAATCTGGAAAATGGAAAAGCACAGTTGGAATTCAAGCTGCCGGAAGAATTTTTGACGGAGCGGCGGGAGACTGAGATGCGAATGGAAATATGGGAGACAGCAGGAGGCGGTCGCCCTATTTTTTATGGAAATTATCGGAATGTGGATCAGGATCCGATGACCGCGTTATTATTGCGGCCGCACCTGTGGAATGGGAGGAAGGATCCCTATCTCTATCAGGTGAGAGCTTGGCTGCGGTTCCCAACCGGGATCGATAGTAGTCTTTTTAAAACAGAGGATTCAGGAAAATTCCGGGATTCAGAAGATTTCGAAAATCGACGGGAAGTGTACTGGCAGCGGGACCTTGCAATTTATGACTTGCGTGTCATAGAGAAAAAGGGCATCTATTTGAACGAAGCCGAATTTCATCCACACATCGTAGAATACCGGCTGCCACCGCAACTCAGTGAGTACGGTACGCAGGACGAACAGATGGAAAGAGATCTGGAGCGGCTGGCACGGATGGGAGCCAATGCGATTCTGTTTCACAATGACGACAGGAAAAGCGAAGGACAGGAAAAGACCGGGCAGGACAATGCCGGACAGAAAAATGGGGTAAGGCAGAATCCGGGAACAGATCATTTTTACAGGTTATGCCTGAAACGTGGATTTTTGGTAAAAGACCTGTGGATAACAGACGAAAAAATCCCCATATACCGTGGATTACCCGGAGAAACTACGCAGGAGATGTTGCTTTCGGAGGACGGCAGGACGTTGACGGAGCACTATTACTATTATCAGGCGAAATGGAGTAGGGAACCGGTACTCTATCCGGCACTTTCTACCCTGCACCGGCAGGAGAACGGTCTGCTCTCCCTGACAGTCTACAGCAACCAGAAAAAAGTGGTGCTCTATGTGGACGGGGTACTTTTCCTGTTTCAGTCGGCGCAGACCGGAGGGCCGGAGTTTATTTTTGAGGATATTCCGGCAGAGAAGCTGCCGCTGCATCTGGCGGTGGAAGCCGGTAACTTAAGCACTTCTTTGACGATAAGGTGAAAAGTTTTTTGTAGGATTCAAAACCGGTTTCACACAATTTTCACAAATGTTTCACCTTTTGATGACATTTGCCTCATATAGTAATACAAGTACACCAAATAATGATTGACACAAGTATCGGGAATTATTTGAGGTAAGCGCAAGTAACTGATATGGGAGGCAAATATGATAGAAGTAACCAATCTTACAAAAAAATACGGAGACCATATAGCCGTAGATCATCTTTCTTTCCGTGTGGAAAAGGGACAGATTTACGGCTTTCTTGGTCCAAACGGCGCAGGTAAATCCACGACCATGAACATCATCACGGGTTATCTGGCAGCCACGGAGGGTACTGTGACGATCGATGGCAAGGATGTCCAAAAAGATCCGGAGGAGGCAAAGCGTGCCATCGGTTATCTGCCGGAGCTTCCGCCGCTGTATGTTGACATGACTGTCAGAGAATACCTGGATTTCGTAGCAGAACTGAAAAAAGTGCCGAAAAAAGAGCGGAAGCAGCAGATTGATGAGGTCATGGAAATGACACAGATCACCGATATGCAGCAGCGTCTGATCAGGAATCTGTCAAAAGGTTACAGGCAGAGAGTCGGACTGGCGCAGGCAATCCTTGGCTACCCTGAGGTTATCATTCTGGATGAGCCCACGGTAGGTCTGGATCCGAAACAGATCATCGAGATCCGTGATCTGATCCGCAAGCTGGGGGAGAATCATACCGTGATCCTCAGCTCCCATATTCTGTCGGAGGTCAGTGCGGTCTGCGACCATATTATGATCATAGCCCACGGTAAGTTGGTAGCCAGTGATTCTCCGGAGAATCTGCAGAAGCTTATGAGTGGTTCCATGGAACTGGATCTGGAAGTAAAGGGAAGCATCGCTGCGGTGAAGAGTGCATTGCAGGAGATCTCACAGATCGACCGGATCGAAGAGAACACGGAGGCATCCAAAAATATTGCAAAGCTGAAAGTGATCTCCAAAGAGAATGCAGATATCAGAGAGCAGGTATTTTATGCACTGGCAGATGCAAAGCTGCCTATTTTAGAGATGACCCATGCGGAAAAGTCTCTGGAAGACATCTTCCTGGAACTGACCGAGGATGTAGCACCCACACAGCCGGAGAAGCACAAACTATTCTCAAAAAGAAAAAGGCCGGAAATGTCAGATGCTGCCGCACAGCAGACAGAAGCTTCGGAAGAGGAAGCACAGCCCGGAGAAGAGAAAAAAGAAACTGTAACTACAAAGGAGGCGGAATCATATGCTAGCCATTTATAAGAGAGAATTGAAATCCTATTTCCGTTCCTTTATCGGATTTTTATTTATTGCAGTCACCCTGTTTTTCCTGGGACTGTATTTCAGCGTTTATAACCTGATGAACGGATATCCTTATTTTGCGTATGTGGTATCCAGCGTTACCTTTCTATTCATGCTGACCGTGCCGATCCTGACCATGCGTATCCTGGCGGAGGAAAAGCGGAGCAAGACGGATCAGCTGATCCTGACGGCACCGGTGTCCGTAGGCGGCATCGTTATGGGAAAATTTCTGGCGCTGTTAACTATATTTGCCATTCCCGTAGCGATCATCTGCTTTTACCCGCTGATCATGGCGCAGTACGGCAGTGTTCCCATGGGAGAGGCCTATCTGTCGATCCTGGCATATTTCCTCTTCGGGATGACCGCCATTGCCATCGGCCTGTTACTGTCTTCCGTGACAGAGAGCCAGGTCATCGCAGCAGTACTTACTTTTTTAGTATTGTTCCTGGGATATATGATGGATTCCATCTGCTCCATTATTTCCAGCACCGACAATCTGTTGACAAAGCTGCTGCGTTGCTTTGATCTTTATACACCATTTTCCAACCTGTTAAATGGCACACTGGATGTATCTTCTATCGTATATTATGTATCCGTTACGGCACTGGTTCTGTTCCTGACGGTACAGTCCATTCAGAAACGCCGTTACAGCATGTCCGTGAAGAACTTAAGCTTCAGTGCTTACAGTACCGGTATGATCGCTGTAGCTGTAGCGCTGGTAGTAGTCGTTAATATTATCATGGGCGAGATGCCTTCCAGCTGGACAGCAATCGACATGACCAGCCAGAAGCTGTATTCCCTGACAGATCAGACCGTCGACTATGTGAAAAATATGCAGGATGATGTGACAATCTATGTGTTGGTAAATCAGGACAATCAGGATACCACACTGGGGCAGACTTTGCAGAGATACGATGATCTGTCGGATCATATCACCGTGGAATATGTGGATCCCACCGTTAACCCGATGTTCTATACCCAGTACACCACCGGCAACATCAGCACGAACAGCCTGATCGTGGTCAGCGACAAGCGCAGCAAGGTCATTGATTACAACGATGTCTATGAGTCTTCTTATGATTTTGACTATTCGACGTACAGTTATAACACCACGACCACCGGTTATGATGGCGAAGGACAGATCACCAGTGCGCTGGATTATGTGTTAAATGATGATATGCCCAAGGTATATATGACAACAGGACATAATGAACTGAGTTTAAGCAACACTTTTACATCCGCACTGAACAAGGAAAATGTGGATTATGAGACCGTAAATCTGATGGATCTGGATGCTATCCCTGACGATGCGGCCTGTCTGTTCATTAACGGTGCCACCAGCGATTTCTCATCCGATGATAAGGATAAGGTGATCGACTATCTGAACAACGGTGGAAAAGTCATCCTGGTAACCGGCTATACCGATGAGGAGACACCCAATATAGATGTTATCTTAAGCTACATGAATCTGAGCATTGCCAAAGGACTGGTAGTGGAGAATGATTCCAACGGCTACTACAGAAGTCCGTATTATATCCTGCCGACACAGAGCTCTGACAGCTATACCTCCGGAACCTACGGAAAATATCTGTTCCTGCCGTATTCTCAGGGCATCATCGTCCCGGAGGAAGTAAGTACCGACGAGACAGCCACCGGCGATATTACCTATGATGTATTCCTGAGCACCTCCGACAGTGCATTTGCAAAACAGGATGTCAACAATACACAGGATTTTTCACAGGGTGAAAATGATGTGAATGGTCCCTTCGCATTAGGTGTTGAGGCAGTAAAGACTTTGGATGATGGGGATGCGACACTGGTCGTGTACGGTTGCGAGCAGCTGTTCACGGATGATGCAGATTCTGTCGTCAGCGGTGCGAACCTGACTTTGTTCACCAATACGTTCAGTGGAATGGCAGATCATGAGACATCGGTATCCATTCCGGTAAAAAGCTATGAGGTCTCTAATCTGGTAGTGGATTCCGCACAGATTCTGCTGCTGGGGCTGCTGGTTACCATGATACTGCCTGTCGGCTGTGTGATCGCCGGATTCGTGATCTGGTTCCGCAGACGGAAGAAATAATTGGGAAAGGCGTGAGTTATAGATATGAAAAAGAAACAAAGACAGATGATCGGAATGCTGCTGGCACTGGTGGTGCTGGCGGCAGCATTCCTGGGCATCCGCCAGTATAATAAAAATGCATCGTCTGCGACATCCACCACCGAGGATACACAGGAGACGGTGTTGGATGTGAACTCCGATGATATTACCAGCTTCCGCTATGTATATGAGGGAGAGACCTATGCCTTTGAAAAAAAGGATGAAACATGGTACTATACGGACGATCATTCCCTTAATCTGAACCAGGAGCGTATCAAGGCTATGATCCTGAAGGTGGCACCGTTAAAGGCAGATCAGGTGATTGAAAATGTGACGGATATGTCACAGTACGGACTGGCAGATCCGGAGCGTACCATTCAGTACGAGACTGCAGATCGCAGCGTGATCATTAATGTCGGTAATCTGAATTCCATGACCAGCCAGTATTACGTTGCATTTCCCTCTGAAATGAAAGTGTATGTCGTGGCCACCAACGTGGTGACAGGCTTCAATTATACACTGGATGATCTGGTGGAGGAGACTACGGAGGAGACAGAAAGCACCGAAACTACAGATACTACGATAACGGAAAGCGAGACAACGGAAACTGCGACGGAGACCGAGAATGTCGAGGCTGAAACCGCAGAAAGTGAAACAGTGGCAACAGAAACTACGGAAACCGTGGAAGCCAAATAAGTATCACAAATAATAAAGACTGCCCCTGCAAAAGAGGCAGTCTTCACTATTGTTAGGGATTCTCACCACGAATGACAATGATGTCATTTATTTTCAACATCGTATCTTTTTGAGGCAGAATGGACAGATCCCCCCGCAGAATGAGGAAGATCGTGACCTGTTCTGCCTCTTCCATTTCTTCCACGGATTTGTCCGCAAAGCGTTTATCTACGAAGATCTCGGCGATCTCATGAATATCTGCCGCTTTAATATTAGAGAGACTACTTTTGCGCTGGTACTGTTCCACGAAACCGGCACTGATGATACCGGTGGGGATAGCCACGGCGCCCACACCGAGATAAGCAATACAGATGGCCATGATCCGCCCCAGCGTGGTGATGGGATAGATGTCTCCGTAACCAACGGTGAGTAATGTCGACATGCTCCACCAGATCCCACTGAAAGCATTGCGGAATACTTCCGGCTGGGAATCATGCTCCACGCTGTACATGCACAGACTGCTGGCGAGCATCAGGATCAGTACGATGAACACGGAGGAAATGATCTGATTGCGTTTTTCATACAATACCGTAGTGATGACATTGAAGGAATCATACCGTGCATTCAGGCGGAACAAATGGAAGATCCTCGCCACCCGCAACATCCGGAAGATGACCATACCGGACAGGAAGAAAAAGGGTAAAATTGTCAGCAGGTCGATAATGCCGTCGAAGGAGATCAGAAACCGCAGCCGGGAGCGGAGCTCGCTTTTATCAGGATATAGATAGTCCGCAGTCCAGATCCGCAGAATATATTCCACACAGAAGATCAGAATAGTGATAACCTCGATCACGTGAAATACCGGAAATAAAAAAGCAAGCTCATCAAAGGTTTGCAGAAAAGTCACCAGAATATTTGCACAGATAACGATAGCAATAAAAATATCAAAGAGCCGGCTCAGACGGTTACTTTTGTCACCGATCTGGATGATGTTAAATACTTTTTTCTTCATGTTGAATCCTCGATGTTTTTTGGAGCAGCGCCAGTGAATGCCTGTGATTCCATCATACGGAGGTGGAAGAGGAAAGTCAAGAAATGCGGTGACAGAATCCGTCAACTTTCTTAAAAACAGTCATATATTATAGTAAATCCAAATACAATGAAAGGATACAAAAATATATGGCTAGATTTACGAACCAGGCACAGCTTCGCTATGGAAATGAGATTACAAACTCCAATATAGCAGTGGGTGAGATCACGGAGGTATTGTCTGCAACCAAGACAGCAGTGCGGGATACCTACGGGCAGAATGAAAATGTGACGTATGTGATCAGCATTGTGAACTCAGGAACTACAGCATTTAACGGAATTACAGTAACAGATAATCTGGGAGAGTATTTGTTTAATACCAGAGAACTGACACCTCTGACGTATATTCCGGGGACCGTAAAATACTATGCAAACGGAATTTTACAGGCAACACCGGCTGTAACGGCAGGACCGCCTCTGACAATCACAGGAATTACTGTGCCTGCGGGAGGTAATGTGACACTAACCTATGAGGCTGAGGTGAACTCTTATGCGCCGCTGGCAGCAGAGGCTTCCATTACGAATACGGCGACGATTGCCGGGGCAGGAGTCACTCCTGTTACTGTGAATGAGACAGTAAATGCGGCAAGCGGACCGCTTCTTACGATCACAAAGTCCGTCAGCCCCGTACCTGTGACAGAGAATGGAACATTGACATATACGTTCCTGATACAGAATCTGGGTAATACGGCAGCGGATGCAGCTACCGGTGTCGTGATCACGGATACCTTTAATCCCGTATTGGAGAATCTGACTGTGAATTTTAATGGAACTGCATGGGCAGAGGGAACAAACTATACGTATGATACGACTACCGGATTATTTACCGGAACTGCAGGAGGTATTACCGTACCCGCAGCGACTTACACCCAGGATCCCGTTACGGGAGCGTGGGGAATCAACCCCGGTGTCAGCACGCTGGTGATCTCCGGAACCGTATAAGGGCAGGCGCGTTCCTAAGGCTGGCGCCATGCAACCCATTCGCAGTCACTGCGTGACTTGCTCATGGACGGCTGTCGCCGTATAAAGCTAAAATAAAAAGTCACTGGAAGTACATAAATGTCCTCCCAGTGACTTTTTATTTTATCCTTGCATGGCTTGTAGCTTAGCCAAAGTATCTCTTTAACAGACCCTCAAATGCCTTACCATGTCTTGCCTCATCACGAGCCATCTCATGAACGGTGTCATGGATAGCATCCAGGTTCAGAGCCTTGGCTCTCTTAGCCAGATCAAACTTACCTGCGGTAGCACCGTTCTCGGCATCTACTCTCATCTCCAGATTCTTCTTGGTGGAATCGGTTACGACTTCACCTAACAGCTCAGCGAATTTTGCAGCATGCTCAGCTTCTTCGTAAGCAGCCTTCTCCCAGTACAGACCGATCTCGGGATAACCTTCTCTGTGAGCTACTCTTGCCATTGCCAGATACATACCAACCTCAGAGCATTCGCCCTGGAAGTTCGCACGCAGATCAGCAATGATATCCTCGGGAGCACCCTTTGCTACACCTACTACATGCTCAGCAGCCCAGGTCTTGCCTTCCTCCTGCTTGGTGAACTTGGAAGCGGGAGCGTGACAGATGGGGCACTCTGCGGGAGCCGCATCACCTTCATAAACATAACCACATACCTGACATACATACTTTGCCATAATTTTTTCTCCTTTTCTAATGAAATGTTTTGTTTTCAGTTTTCTCTTTTTGCGTGTGCTTTATAAGCACAAATATATTATGGAACGAAGTCTGTTTTCATTCAGAAAACTAGGACTCCGTAGCAATCCTGGTGCAGGCGGGACAAGAGCCGTAGAAATAAGTGACATGTCCCCGGATCTGGCCGTCAAATCTCTCTCCGGCGGCCTCCATGATGGAATCAATACTATCCATGTCCAGATCAATAACGCTTCCGCATTCCGTACACACGAAATGATAATGTTCGGAAGTATCGGCATCAAAATGGTCAACACCGTCACCGACCCGGAGTCGTAAGATTTCTCCCATGTCCGACAAAAGTGTCAAATTACGGTAGACGGTACCAAGACTTAAGTTCGGATCCTGCTGCTTCAGATTAGAATAGATCACATCAGCGGTAGGATGATCCTTGCGTCCCATGAGAAAGGATTTGATCATTTCCCGTTGTCTACTTCGTTTCAGTGCCATCATAAGCCCCTTTCTCAATAATAGCTGTCTCTTATACACATCTCCGAGCCCACGAGACGCGTAGTAATCT
>OWHX01001327.1_pt1 | contig 10535 bp, 11 predicted proteins | sample 1732801 | NCBI WGS metagenome assembly OWHX01 (sample SAMN05065755, study PRJEB22554) | human gut metagenome | biome: ENVO:2100002; feature: ENVO:00000062; material: ENVO:00002003 | host: Homo sapiens | place: USA
ACTACGCGTCTCGTGGGCTCGGAGATGTGTATAAGAGACAGCATATATCCAATGTGCTGATTGATTTATAGAAAGATAAATCGTGCCAAGCATTATTCCATATTCCTCCATAAAATTCCATCATTATTCCGCTTCACTTGGCAAGTCCCTTCGAGAAGATAACTCGGAGGATGATACCTTCCACGTTCAAGCCTCCGGTTTTCGGGACACAAAATTCCCTTTGGTAATTTTCCGCCCGAAAAAACGCTCCGGTATCATCGTCCGAGTTGGGGAAAAGGTCCGGGACTTAGCAAGCGAAGCGACCTACGACGCATAGGACAAAACCAAAAAGACAAATGACGGCGGTCTTTTGCCGTTGCTGATGTCGCAATGGATTACGCTGTCAATATCTACCATACAAAAATGATCTTCCGGTCTTATGGAGCAACGGAAGGAAGTGGGGACTAAAGACAGCTCGCTCTCCACTCTGCATAATACATTTCTCTTTATCGCTTTCCTTTTGTTTCCGGCTTTTCTACCGCTTCCGCCTTTTCTGTTTGTTGGGGCTTACCTCCTGTGTGCTCCTTCTTTCTTTTTTGTTTTATCGGACTCTGTATATTTCCCACACTTTTACCCTGATTCTTCCGTTTTTCTGCCTTTCGTCTTCCCGCCTATGGTGAAACGTGATGACATACGATGAAACGGATAGTCCAACGCATTTAAATATAATGTTTTATCAAAATTATGCCTATATATTTGCGGTGACAACAATAGTTTTCAACTCTAAAAATCACAGTTATGGCAAAGAAAAATGTAAGGGACGAACCCATGAAAACACAAGTCACCGAGAATGACCAGCTGAGTGACATTGTCTTCATTCTCGACAAGATGGAACTGCTGTTGCAGGCTATATCCGAAATTGACAAGAACGGCAGGTACAAGACGGTTCCTGCAGACAAGGAACACCGGAACTCCTTTCTGAAAATAGACCGTTATGCCAGCATGTTCGAGAATTTTCTGAAAAACTTCTGGAGCCAGTTCAAGGACCCGACCCGTTTCGGACTGCTCACCATCAAGGAGGACACCCTGGACAGTCCTGAAGTCAGACAGGCGGTGGAAGACATAGCCGCAGGCAGGAAGTCGGATGCGGTGGATGAATTTCTGAAAAAATACGAGATTGTACCACGCACCAAGGAAAACCAAAGTATAAACAATCAAAATCAAGAAGAAATGGCAAAGAAAAACCAGACACAGCAGCAGGCCGCCCCGGAAACCGGGCAGCAGCCCAAGTACCGCTACAATGAATCAATGATCAACTGGGAGGAATTGAAACACTTCGGACTGTCCCGGGAGGAACTTCAGGAGCGCGGACTCCTTGACCAGATGCTCAAGGGATACAAGACCAACCAGGTCGTGCCCATCAGCATGAATTTCGGTTCCGCTGTTTTGCGCACGGATGCACGACTGTCATTCCAGCAGTCCGTGGGAGGTCCTATCGTATTGGGCATCCACGGTATCCGTCAGAAACCCGAACTTGACCGTCCTTATTTCGGACACATCTTTTCCGAAGAGGACAAGAAGAACCTGCTTGAAACAGGCAACATGGGGCGTGTCGTGGAACTGAAGGGACGTAACGGGGAATACATCCCTTCCTTCGTGAGCATTGACAAACTTACCAACGAGGTGGTTGCCATGCGTGTGGAAAATGCGTTCATCCCGAAGGAAATCAAGGGAGTGCAGCTGACCGAACAGGAACAGAACGACCTGAGGGAAGGCAAGAAGATATTCGTTGAAGGGATGATTTCCAACGGTGGAAAGGAATTTGATGCCCATATCCAGATCAATGCCGAGCGCAGGGGTATCGAATACATCTTCGAGAATGACAAGCTGTTCAACCGCCAGTCGCTGGGTGGCGTGGAACTGACTAAACAGCAGATCGAAGACCTCAATCTGGGAAAAGCCATCTTCGTGGAGGGAATGGCACGCAAGGACGGTGAGATATTCTCCTCGTATGTAAAGCTGGATGAAGCCACCGGCAGACCTTCCTATACACGCTACAACCCAGATTCTCCGGAAGGCGCACGTGAAATCTACATCCCGAAAGAAATCAACGGAGTGAAGATAACTTCGGAAGAACAGCAGCAGCTCCGGGAGGGCAAGGTCATCTTCCTCAATGACATGGTCAACCGCAAGGGCGAGGAATTCTCCTCATTCATCAAGGCAGACCTGGAAACCGGACGGCTGAGCTATTCACGCACACCGGACGGCTTCGAGCAGCGTGCGGAGTTCAAGATTCCGGACAAGGTATGGGACGTGCAGCTGAACCGCCAGCAGCGTGCCGATCTCCAGAGCGGCAAGGCCGTGCTGGTAGAGGGCATCAAGGGCTATGACGGAAAGACCATCTCCCAGTATGTCAAGGCGAACTTCAACCAGGGCAGGCTGGACTTCTACAACGAGAATCCGGACCGCAAGCGTGACGCTTCACAGCGGAATGTCGTGGCCAACGCCCAGAAACAGGGACAGGAGGCGAAGCAGAGCAGCCGCAGATCCAAAGGTGCAAGCATGGCCTGAAGTAAAACGAATGTATAATCCAAAAGAATCAGAAACATGGAAATGAACGATGGAAACAACGCGCCTTTCAAGGCGGAAGACGTAAACTGGGAAGAACTGGCCGGAATCGGCATCCTCAAGGACGAACTGGAAATGTCGGGAGAACTCGAAACGCTGCTCAGCGGGAAGAAAACGAAAGTAATGTCACTCAGCCTTGTACTCCTCGGTGTGGACGTGGTGATGGATGCCACCCTGCAACTGATACGCAAGGACGGTGAACCGCTGATGGAAATCCTTGGCGTGAAGCCGGTGGCATAGCATCCGCTTTTCACCCGATACGACAATCAACCGTCAAATGTCAAACCGCCGTTCCCCGTCATCCATGGCGGTCGCGGGGAACGGCTTTAATTTTACAAAAAATGAAGATGAAAGCAATCATAGCAGAAAAACCGAGTGTGGGAATGGATATCGCCCGTGTGGTCGGGGCTACCGAAAAGACGGACGGCTACTGTACAGGCAACGGATACATGGTGACCTGGGCTCTGGGGCACCTCGTGCAACTTGCCCTGCCCGGCACGTATGGCTATACGAAGACAACCGCCGCTGACCTCCCGATGCTGCCGGACCCGTTCCGGCTTGTTTCCAGACTGATCCGCACGGACAGGGGCACGGTGACAGACCTGGCCGCTTCCCGGCAGTTGAAAATCATCGAGGGGGTATTCTCCAGATGCGAGAGCATCATTGTGGCAACCGATGCCGGACGAGAGGGTGAACTGATATTCCGTTGGATATATGACTATCTGGGATGCACCAAGCCGTTCATGCGTCTGTGGATTTCATCGCTTACAGACGAGGCTATCCGGGAAGGTATGGCCAATCTCAGGAACGGCAGCGACTATGACAGTCTCCATGCGGCCGCTGACTGCCGGGCAAAGGCTGACTGGCTGGTGGGCATGAACGCCAGCCGAGCGTTGGCGATAGCCACAAGTTCGGCCAACAATTCCATCGGACGGGTGCAGACTCCGACACTCGCCATGATATGTACCCGTTTCAAGGAGAACCGGAATTTCGTGTCTGTTCCTTATTGGCAACTGCATATCACGCTGACACAGGGAGAGGCGCACCGGCAATTCATCCATAAGGAGGAATTCAAGGACAAGGCAGCAGCGGAAGCGGTATTCGGCAACATCGGCACCGGTTCTCAGGCGACAGTCACACGACTGGAACGCAAGAGGGTCTTCCGGCAGCCACCGCTTCTCTACGACCTGACATCCCTGCAGAAAGACTGCAACACCCATTATGACCTGACGGCAGAAAAGACCCTTTCCATAGCCCAGTCCTTGTATGAGAAGAAACTCATTTCCTATCCGAGAACCGGCAGCCGCCATATTCCGGAAGATGTCATGCGGATCATTCCTTCCCTGCTGGAAAAAATCATATCCATATCGGATTTCAAGGCATACGGGGAATCCTTCGACTTGTCCGACCTGAATACCCGGTGTGTGGACGACACCAAAGTGACGGACCATCATGCACTGATCATTACCGGTATCATCCCGAACGAACTCTCCGAGGCGGAATCGGCGGTCTATGCCCTGATAGCCGGCAGGATGCTGGAATCCTTTTCGCCACCCTGCGAGAAAGAGCAGCTGACCATGGAATGCACTTGTGAGGGAATAGTCTTCCGTTCACGTTCCTCTTCCGTCATCCGTCCGGGATGGTGCGGCGTTTTCTCACGGAGCGAGGAAAGAGACGGTGACGAACCGGAAGGGAAAGTCGGTACGGCTGTATTTGCCGAAGGGGAAACCCTTCCCGTCATGGGCCGGGGACTGGTGAAGAAGAAGACCCTGCCCAAGCCGCTCTACACGGAAGCGACCCTGCTGGGTGCCATGGAGACTTGCGGAAAGGACATTACCGATGAAGAGGCGAAAGAGGCCGTAAAGGATGCCGGAATCGGTACACCTGCCACACGGGCAGCCATCATTGCCACCCTGTTCAAAAGGGACTATATAGAACGATCCGGAAAGAGTATCCGTCCTACGGAAAAAGGGCTCTATCTGTTCGAGGCCGTAAAGGATATGCAGGTGGCGGATGTGGAAATGACAGGCTGCTGGGAGAAGGCATTGGCTCAGATTGAAGGGCATACGCTCGATACGGAAACGTTCATGCGTTCCATCCGTGACTACACGCACAAGGCAATCGGTGAAATACTCCGTCTTGAATTTCCTCTGCCTAAATCACGTTCCTTCACCTGTCCCAAATGCAAGTGCGGTCATGTCATCATCCGGGGGAAGGCGGCCAAATGTGACAAGGAAGGTTGCGGACTGATGGTATTCCGCCGTTTTCTGAACAAGGAACTGACCGACCAGCATCTGGAACAGCTTTTCTCTTCAGGCTCCACCCGGCTCATCAAGGGGTTCAAAGGGAAAAAGGGGATCTCATTCGATGCCATGGTCGCCTTTGACGAGAGCTTTAACCTGAAACTTGTTTTTCCAAAGCCCAAAGGTGGAAAAGGGAAATGATCCAGTCATTCCATTTCCGGGACAAAGGTAGCGGACCGCCGGTTTCCACCTGCAAGGTCGGGCCTTGCAGGTTTCGGGGGAAATCATCCTCGCCGGGCTCCGGTATTTTCCCCGAAAACCTTGCCTGTGGAGGCAGTCCGCTTTCCGGCCCCGAAATAAGAAATGACATGTTTCACCGATTAACACTGTACGGTCATGAAAACAAGAGAGTTTATCGCGAGGTTGAGAACAGACAAACGGATCAGGATGGCGGCATTGGTGCTTGTTGCCTTTGCCGTATTCAGTTATCTGTATTCACGGGGAATATCCCCCGTATGGGCAGCGGTAGCCATTGTCTGCTTCAGGGGATTCTTCAGGTTCCTGTATAAGATAGCCTGCCTGCTGGTGGCCGCTGCCATACTTTTCTGCATCCTCAGTTATCTGGTCTTTTAGCAAACAGGAGGAAACATGAACCGGATATGCTATACCTATTATAATATGGATTCCGACAGAAACAGCGTACGGAACGGAGCTGCCTTGAGGGGCGGCTCTTTTTGTATCTGCCATGTCCGTCATATAGGGAAAGTAGAAACAGCAGGAGCAGGAAGGATGAAAATACAGCCATTGACAGACCGAAGAACTACAGGGCAAAGGTGGCAAATGCTTCTGTACGGACGACAAGGTCAGGCCCCTTGCGGGGTTTCCCGGGAAAAATCATCCTCGCTCTGCTGCGGTATTTTTCCCGAAAACCTTGTCTTTCCGGAAGCATTTGCAGTAAAGGGCCTTGTAGTTCAACGGGCTGCCAAAGCCCGGATATTCACGATTTAAATAAAAGGAGTATGCAACAGACAATTATCGCAAGACAGTCACCGGCTCCGGCATGGATTCCGGTGATAGAGAAAAAGAGAAAAATCCGGATGCCGGAACCGCACATCAAGCTGCCCGGCAGGGGAGCGACAGGTCCCGTACCTGTCTCCACGCTGTTGAATCCGGTATTGGAAATCTGCAACCATCCCGACAGGAACAGGCTTTTGGCTGAATTTTTCCGGGAATATTGAAACAAATCGTTTTACCATTAAATAATTTAAGTTATGTTTTTCACAGCAATCCACCAGATGATGACAGAAAACGTGGATCTCACGATTGTCATCCGCAAAGCGAACGGACAACTGACCGTTGCCACATTACCCAAGTCAAACGGGCTCAAGGACGAGGCTCAGAACCATATTGTTCCGCTGACCGTTACAGGCACACCGCAGGAACTTGACGCGGGATTCCTTCAGACCGTCACACGGCCGATACAGAAGGCCGGCGGCCTGATTGCGAACATGGCCCAGTTCGAGGCACAGGCAGACAAGGCGGCAGCCAACAGCAAGGCCGCCAGGGAAGCGAAGTCCAAGGAGTCAAAGGAAGAGAGGGAAAAACGGGGAAAATACGAGAAACTGATGAAGAAGGCGGAAGAAATGACTACCGCCAAGAATTACCGGGAAGCCCTCAACCTGCTCGGACAGGCAAAATCCCATGCGAATGAAGCACAGCTGAAAGGGATTGAAGAAAAGATTCAGGCTGTTGACAAGGAAATGAACAAGGGAAGCCTCTTTGACCTGATGGAGCGGCAGCCCCAGCCGGAACAGCAGCCGGTAGTACAGAACCGTACACAACCGCAACCGCAGCAGGTCATGCAGCCACAACCGGCTTATGCCCCTGCTCGGCAAGCTCCAGCAAGCAGGCAACCGCAAAGGCAGGTTCCTATGCAACAGCCGGAAAGACCGGAATTCGGACAGCCTCCTGTACAGCAGACACAACAACAGTCCGGGTTGTGGATGCCACAGCAACCGGAACAGCAGCCGGTACGCCAGCCACTGCAACCGCATCCTCACTATGCTTCACAAAATACGGGAGCGGGACAGGATATGTATGGAATGCCTCCGGCAACGGGAGGATGGCAGGATGAATCCTTCCTGCAGGAGGATGAACAGCAGCAGCCTTACTTCTCCGATTCTGAACAACCGGCCTACAATCCGAAAGACTACGAGGATTACATAGACTTTCCGCAATCCATGCTGGAACCGAAATATTCACCTTATCAAACCCGATAAACTATGGCACTTCAAATCAAAGGGATGTCACGTACATTCAAATTCAAGAAAGGAACAGAGTATGTAACCCTTCAAGATCCGGAACCGAACCTTTCTCCGGATATGGTCATGAGTTATTATTCGAACTTCTATCCGGAACTGACCACGGCAACCGTACATGGTCCCGTCATCCGGGATGACAGGACCATGTACGAGTTCAAGACAACCATCGGGACAAAAGGCTGACGGTTATGGATAAAGACAACAACAAGAAACAGAAGAAATCATGTGTACCATTGGACGAACAGCAGGCGGAACGGCTGGCAAGGCTCATCATCGGACAGACCGTGCGCAATATCCGGTATGGAACGGACAGGAAAGAAAGGATAACGGTGCCAAGCGGTGCCGTTCCTCTTTTCTGAACACCACGTTTCTGCCCAGACCGCTGCCGAGTCTCTTCGTGGAAGACACCGGAGGAAACAGGTACAATCTCATCACGCAGGAAAATTATGAATTCCTGCGTGATTCTTATTTCAGGTATGCCTGCCTCTTGGGAAAGGAAGCGGTACATACTCCGGGACGTACATTCGGCGAAGGAATCGCAAAACTGCACGAAGAAATGGAAGTCCTTGTCGGAGAAGAACTGAATGTCAATATAGAAGAGCAAAACGGACGGTTGCTGTTCAGGCTCTGGAAAACCCATTGTTGGGGCGTACTGACATTGTATTATTTTCCGGTGAAATTCGTGGAAGATCTCAATCCGGAACTGAGGCGTATCTCCATCACGTTTATCCATCAACTGATGAAGGCAAACGGAATACAGACCGTGCTGGACGAGGACGATACGGACTATGTGCTGACATGGATCTCGGAAGGAATTCCGGACGAGACAGCGGAGGAAAGAAGAAACCATCTGAAACTTCTGCGCTCCTATGAGATCGGCAAAGTACAAGCGTTGCTCCGGAGGGTGGAAAACAGGTGTTACTACAAGAACCTTCCGAAAGCACTTGACCGGTATGAGCCCCAAAACGACTATGAGCGGTCGCTGGTCTCCGCCATGAAGGAGGGATTGGACTTCCTGTCACCGGAGCATGGCATCATGGAATACAGTTACGACCCTTTCTATGAAGAGGAGCCTGAATGCCTGCCGATGTATCTCCACCAGCAGATCCGTGTAGTCTATGACAGCAACGATATGGTGACAGACTACCTGGTAGATTACTACAATTCATATAGCAGGGAGACCTACGACATCATACCTGCAACGACACTCGCCCTGTCACCGGAAACGGAAAAGTTATTCTGCATGGATGACTATCCGGAGCGATTTCTACAATGGGCGGACAAATTCATCAACATAATCATTTGAACATCATGATAGAGACAAACGAACTTACAAGAACCTTAAAGACTTTGCTTATCCCCAAGGCGGCACTGATTGCCTACACCTCGGAGAATGAGAGGATTTTCTTTCTGGAGGTACGGGATATAGACGACCGGGGGAATATGACGGAAGGAAGGCCGGTGACCCTGGAATTCATGAACGAACTGGTGAAGGGGTATTCGGAAAGGCACGGCAGCACGCCCTACGGAAAAATACCGTCCAACCTGATGTATTGCGATTCACGCAAGGGAAGCGAACGGTATGTATGGTACAATCCTCCGGGTAAAAGGATGATGTTCTTCGGTCCGGAGCTTAAAATCGACAATGCGGAATACAACCTGCCTGGAGTGATTTACGAGGCGGGGGAACACGGGATGAATATATATGCCTACAAGGGCGATACACCCGACAAGGATACGCCACTATATGCCGCACCGTTCTTCAACGTGACCGGATCCGGCGTATGTCTGGGTTCTGCCAATTTAGAGAAACAGAAAGATATGACCTACGAAAAGCTGCTGCAATACTGGGAAAAGAAATTCTGGCTGACGGAGTTCTCCCACTTGGGAGGCAACGGAAACCCGACCCGATCTAATCTTGTTCTGGTGACAAAAGCAGCCAGGAACAGACCTTTCGACCTCGAAGAATTAAAACCATTGAACAATCTGAAACTTAAAGACATCCTGAAATGAAAAGAGTACACTATATTGACAACTATCTGGTAAACCCGCAGCATCCGGTAACAGTAAATCTGATTGGAGCGGGAGGAACAGGCTCGCAGGTGCTTACCTGTCTGGCCCGACTTGATACTGCATTGAGAGGACTCGGACACCCGGGGCTGTTCGTGACCCTGTATGATCCCGACATCGTGACGGAAGCCAACATCGGCCGTCAGCTGTTCGGGCCGTCTGATCTGGGACAGAACAAGGCGCAATGCCTTGTCTCCCGGATAAACAATTTCTTCGGCAACGACTGGAAGGCGCAGCCGGACATCTATCCGACCGTATTGAAGGATGCCCGACGGGATAATCTGGCCAATATCACAATCACTTGTACGGACAACATCAAATCCCGGATAGACCTGTGGAACCTGTTGAAGGCTTTGCCACAACCGACATTCTGCACTTACGAAACCCCTTTGTATTGGATGGATTTCGGAAACACGCAGACCACGGGACAGGTCGTTATGGGTACGGTGCCGAAAAAAATAAAACAGCCGGCATCCAAACTGTATGAAACTGTCAGTACCCTGAAAGTAATCACCCGTTTCGTGCGATACTCTCGGGTAAAGGAAGAAGACTCCGGTCCAAGCTGCTCGCTGGCGGAAGCATTGGACAGGCAGGACCTGTTCATCAATTCCACGCTGGCACAACTCGGCTGCAATATCCTGTGGAAGATGTTCCGCAACGGGATGATTGAGCATCACGGGCTGTACCTGAATCTGGAAACGATGAAAGTGAATCCGATAAATATATGAATAGATAGTCAACCGCATTTATATATGTACTTGTTCTTCATACGCCCTCATCCGCTCCAATAAAATTTCTTTCAAATTATCGTTTTTATCTAGGTTGAGCTTACTTCTTATGCTTGAGCGCTGACTTGTAATGTTGCCGCTACTTCTATGCAGTATTTCACATATCTGACTGACTGTCTTATCCTGCACAATCAGCCGGCAGATGCTCAACTCAGATGGGGATAGCTCGGGAAATATACTCCGAAGCATCTCTATATGGCTCTTTTCTTCCTTCATGTGTGAAGTGATGGCGGCATAGAGGTTCTTTTTTGTCTTTTCCCCCAGTATGCTTAGCAGCGAACCGTTCTTTTCTTCTGTATTGTCATTGTTTGCCAGTTCAGCGAATGCAAACAGCTCTTTCCTGCTCATCTGAAGCGATTTTAAGAGGGAGGCCTCTTCTGCTTTCAAGGTTTTGTATTCCTTCTGAATGGAATTGATGTTTTTATTTAACAGCCGTCCCAGTATTGCTACCATACCATATATCTGTCTCTTATACACATCTCCGAGCCCACGAGACGCGTAGTAAT
>OWHX01001386.1_pt1 | contig 10232 bp, 10 predicted proteins | sample 1732801 | NCBI WGS metagenome assembly OWHX01 (sample SAMN05065755, study PRJEB22554) | human gut metagenome | biome: ENVO:2100002; feature: ENVO:00000062; material: ENVO:00002003 | host: Homo sapiens | place: USA
CTACACTTCTAGCTTCGTCGGCAGCGTCAGATGTGTATAAGAGACAGGCCCCATCATTAACCACAATCAATTCAAAATCAGCAAAACTCTGTACCAAAATGCTCTCGATAGCATGGCGAAGAAAAGTTTCCTCGGTATTATACACCGGCATTATGACACTTATTTCAGGCATATGAACCTCGTCGACAACCTTATGCTGTTTAATTTAAACGTTCATTTAATTTCTACTATCATACGTATTTTTTTAAAGCAACAGTAAAATGTTATTTTTCAAGAAAAATACTACAAAACGGCATAATCATGATTACATATCAAAAATGATGAAATAAAACGAACGTTTTATTTCATCACCTTAAAGATATAGAATAAAGAAACAATTTCCAGCACTGCCGACATCAAACGGCGGGAACAAGGCAACATGAAAATTGTGCTTGAAATTCTCTGATTTCCAAGCTATTTTGGCGGTGAAAGTGCAATAAAACACTAATATTTGAGGTGAAAATGAACGTACAAATTGTTGATTTGACGCCGGAGTATATTGATGGCGCATTAGATGTTTTTTACGAATCCAACCTGCTGCATTGTTCCGGAGCGCCGGATTATTTCCGCAAAATACCCAAGGAACATTCGCGCCCCTATTTGGAATGGATTATCAGAAACGAAAACACTTTCGGCCTGGTCGCTTTGGCGGACGGCAAAGTGGCAGGAATCGTTTTTGCGGCAAAAGAAGAAAAACCCGACACTCTGTTTCTTTACCAAAGATATTATAAAATTTATGACATTGCCGTCAGCGAAGCTTTCCGCGGGCAAAAAATCGGACAAAGACTTAACGACGCCGTCAAAGCAAGAGCCAAAGCCGACAACATTGCCAATATTGAACTGGAGGTCTTCTGCTTCAATTCCGGCGCCATGGCTTTTTATCATAAACTGGGCTATACGGAAGTTTCACAGATTATGAGCCTGAAAGTCTGACACATTCCGTCGGCTACGCTGTCTGCCGTGCAGTCCAACCAATTCTGACCGGCGGCAGCGGGCTGATGCAGACCACCGGCGACGCAATCAGCCGTGCAGTTCCACCAGATACTGGTCAAAATCGCGGGCTGCTTTGGTCGACCACCCCATGAAATGCTTGTCGCCGATGCAGACAACCGGAGCGACAACGCTTTTGAAACCAAATTTTTTCGCACATTGTTTCAGCAGCGAGCGCCCTTCTTCGGTTTCCAAATCAACCCGGACAACATCCGGGCGGGTCAGATAACGTTCGTTGATATACTCCAGAGCGTTTTGGCAAATCGGGCATCCCTGAAGATACAGCACATACGCTTTGTTGTCTTCCAGAACGGGGGCTTTTTTGCGGCGAGCATAGGCCGGCGCAGCAAGAACGGCTGCGGCCAGCAATATACTTAAAAACTTTAACATGTTACATTCTCCTTTGCCGTTAAGATACGGGTTTAAAACGAGATGTCAATATTATTGCAAAATACTTTACGTTTTTTTAACAAGTTTCAGAATAATTATGGCGTTAAGAGGTACAAACGATGGCTAGAAAAAACATATTGGACATTACGGCGCAAAAATTCGCGGCCAAAAAACTGGCGCTGCGGCGCATGATTTTGCGCAAGCTGGCAACACGGCGTCTGGCGGCGAGAAAAACGGCGGCGCTCGGCATGGTTATGCTGCTGCTCGGCGGCTGCCACGTTGCGCAGCTGACGACGCTTTACACTGACGAGACATCGGTCGAGGAAAACGGCATCCGCTATGATGCGGCACACAGGCCGATTACAGGCGTGTATCAGAAATATGCCGACAATATGCAGCTGCAGGAAGAAATCCACTATGTCGACGGGAAAATCAGCGGTTTGTACAAAGCTTATGACCGTGACGGGTCGGTTTTGCTGGAAGCGTATTACAAAAAAGGGCAGCCGCACGGCAAAACCGTGGAATATTATCCTGACGGCGCGGAAAAAGAAGTCTGCTATTATCGCAAGGGCAAACCCGAAGGCGGAGAAATTGCCTATTATCCGAACGGCGATCTCAGACGCAAAGGAAGCTACCTCAGAGGCAAAAAGAACGGTGTGTTTGAAGAATATTACAAAAACGGCGCTGTCAAGACATCCATAACCTACCGCAGGGGAAAGCTCCACGGCCCGTCCCGCCTCTATACGCCGGGCAACCACCTCATCAGCTACACGGAATACGTCAACGGCAAACGCGAAGGACCGGCCTTTTCCTATTATGACAACGAGCAGCCGAAAGTTTTGGCATACCGCAAAAATGACAAGCTGGACGGCACGGCCAAAGAATTTAACCGCAGGGGCGAACTGGTGCGCGTGGTTACCTATAAGGACGGCGAGGAAATTAAGAGCGTAAAATTTTAAATTTTCAGTTGCATAGCGCCTTTTTCGGCTTATACTGGGACTATAGACGTAACTTTTGACGAGAATTGAGTATGACTGCGAGCAAAAAGCAAAAACCTGACGTTTCATTTGTCATGACGGTTTATAACAAAGAATACTATCTGCCGGCGGTGCTGAAAGCGCTTTTGAACCAGACAGGGCTCAAAAATTCGGAGTATATTTTCGTCGATGACCTTTCCAAAGACCGCTCGGTCGAGATTATTGAGGAAATGACACGCGGGATTGAGAACGTTACCATCGTCAGAAAAGACAAGAACGAGGGTATCAGCATCTCCATTAACCGCGGCATAGCCCTCGCCCGCGGCGAATGGGTGCGAATGCTGGATTCAGACGATATTTTTCCGCTCAATTCGACAGAGAAGATGCTGGAGCTTGCCAACAAGCACCATGCGGATATGGTTTACGGTCAGTTTACCAAAACAGGCAAAGAGCCGATGGAAATTGCAGCGGAAATGATGCCGGACGATTTTGACTATTCTTACAAAAAAGACGCGCTGCGGGCCGTGCTTAAAGGGAGGTTTACCCGGATGGGGCAGCTTATCCGCCGCTCGGTTCTGCAAAAAGCCGGCGGCGCGGATACGCGCGTGTTTATTCAGGACGAGAGCATTCCGCTCCGGGCAGCGCGTTTTGCCGACGGTATTGTCAAGATGTACGCCAACGTGGTGCTGGTTCCCAAAGAAACCAACAACCTCAGCAAAAATACCAACCAGCTGGACAACGACCGCTTTTTTGCCCATTACAACCTGCTGCTCGACTATTATGACAGCATGGACAAAGATACGGCGGCGATTATTTATCTTAAGGCTTTGTCGGCAAACTGGAAATACGTCAAAAAGAATTTGGAACATCCGTATTGGACGGCGGACTTTTTCCGCTACATTAAGGCCAAACTGTTTCATCCGCAGCCGGATTTCGCTTTTCTGGAACAGCTGGGACACAGGTTCTTAAGCCTTTCCGATGTATTGCGCTCCAAAGGAACGGCTGAAGACTGAAAAGGGTGCGGCGGTGCAAGCGAAAGAGCCGGAGCGGATGCGGCGAAGGGCAGCCAACAACCAACGGCGCAGCGCCATATGGAAGCAGGGGCGCTATTTTTTCGTATCCGGGTTGGCGGGGCACAGCTTTTGAAACAGTTCTTCCCACTGGTTCATTAAGATTTCCGGCGCATAGGCTTTCATATCTTCGTGCGCGTTGTGCCCGAATTTTATACGCAGCTCTTTATCTTTCATCAATATTTTCAATTTGGCGGCGAAATCGTCAACATTATCGGCAAGGAAGCCGTTATGCCCGTTGACAATAATCTCATTGACCGAATGGGCGTCTTTAAAGCCGACATGCGGCAGACCGATGGACATGGCATCGGCAATCGCCAGGCTGAACCCTTCGCTGGCACTCGGAAAAGCGTGAATGTCCGCACGGCGGTACAGCCCTTCGACATCCTCAGTATACCCCATCAGCGCCACCTGCCCCGTCAGGTTGTGTGCCCTGATAAAATCGTTAATTTCCTTTTCATATTCAGGATATTTGCGCATCCCCCAGATTTCCACTTTCCAATCGGGAAATTCCGCGGCGATTTTGGCGAACGCCTCGACCAGCAAGTGCGGGCGCTTGGTCTTTTTCTCAATCCGCGCGACATAGATAATACGTTTCTTTTCCGCGGACAAGTCGGCCATTTCATTTTCGGCATACTGTTTGACGGGATTGGCAATACGGACGACGTTTTGCGGCGCAAAAAACGGGTCTATCTCCTTTTTATACGAGTTCATCAGCACCTGCCAAGTGTTTATCCGGGCAAAGCTCTGACGGCAAAACGCGCGCGACAGCGGATTTTTGTGCAGAACCTTATCCAAAATCATCGGCGGATAACCATGCACCATCTGCACTATCGGAATATTATGATGTTGAAAGCGGGTTACGTTATACAAATCCACCGGAAAATAGCAGATGATGACATCGGGCTTTTCGGCTTTTATCAGACGGTCAAACAGGTGCCACGACGGCAGCGCCTTGCAGCGGATACGGCGCCAGAAATTCTGCAGCGGCGAAGATGTTTTTCCGTTGACATTGGCAAGGCGAACCCCCGGCTCCAATTCATGCCCCGGCGCGGAAGCGCCGAGTTTGCCGTAAGTATCGCAGGCAATGACTACCTCATGCCCGCGTTCATGCAGCAAATTGGCAAAATAGGCAAGCCAGTTGTTGTTGAGCACGTTACGGTCGCGCACCAGCATAATCTTCATGATATTTTCCTTTTTGTGAACAATTTAAAAAAGCCGAACGAACGCGGCACCGCCCAAAACGATATGCTGACTTCGTTGACGTTAAGGGCTTTGCAGATGCCGATGCGATGATGCCCCTGCAGCAGCTGGTCCTTGACACCGAACTTGCGGTTGAGCATAACCAGCATCGGGCTTTTGGCATCGTAACCGTTGGCCTTGATGGAATTATACAAATCGCTGTAACGGCGATGCGCCTCTTCGCGGCTTATCTGCCATTTTTTGTTGGTCCACTGGTAGGCGTTCTGCTCGTTGCGTTCGCCGCGGGTAATGTTGTTGGCGAGCAGGCTGGCCAGCGTTGTTGTATAGGTTGACGGAAAAACCGAGTAAAATTTCCGCTTTACCGGCTTAATCAGATTGATGAAAAACGCCTGCCACGCCGGATACGAGCGATAGGCAAAACGTACCGGCAGAAAATCCCCGTCCGCGGCAGCAGAAACGGTTTCAGCACCCGACAGCAGCATGTCAGCGGCCGGAACAACTTCTTTATCGCCTGATGCCGCGGCGGCATCGGCATTAAGCAGGACGGTAATTTCGCGGGAGGAAACCTGCGGAGCGGCTGTTGCGGAAAGGACGGGGGCAGCGCTTTTTGCCGCGGGTGACAGTGAGGCACCGGGAGCGGCGGAGAAAGCCTGCGGAGCGGCGCTTGCGGCGGAGAAAGCCTGCGGAGAGGCGGTTGCGGCAAGGGAGCCTGAGATATTGCCGTTTATCTCGGCGGCAAGGGGCAGCCTTTTTAATTCCGAAGCTTTGATAAGGTAAATTTCCGACGACAGAGCCAGCTTTTTCATGTTTTCTACATCTTTTGATTATAAAATACGACCGTTTTTTCTATCATATCCGCACCTGATGGCGGGCGCAATAACTATCTGAATATATCAACATTTATTTCGGCTGAACTTCGGTTGAGGTGATGAATTTAAACGGTCGTATTTTTTCAGCACCGTTTTATTGACATCAACCTTTTGAAAACGAGGAGTTTTTCAGGATTATGAAAGCGATGAAAATCGTCCATTGCGCCTATTTCAAGACTTTGCGGCTCAGAGGCTGTTTCTGGGCAGGCATGGCATACAAGCTTAACAACGGGCTGACCCGCCTCGGGCATCAGACCGTTTGCTATAACGACAGGGAAGCGGCGCGTGCCCTTGCGCTGTTCGGCACCAAAACGCCGTGGAGCGTGCGCAAAACCAATGACAATTTTTACCATTACTGCCTGGATTTCCGTCCCGACGCCATTATACTCGGGCATGCCGACATCATAACGGCGGAAACGCTTTTGAAAATCCGCGACAAAGTACCGGGCGTCAAAATCCTGCAATGGAATGTCGACTGCATCAACCCGTACACCGACTGGGGCGAGCATAACATCGGCAACATCAAAAGCAAGCTTGATGCGGTTGACTTTTCGCTGACAACGACCGCCGACAGGAAACTGCTGCGGCAGTTTGACCCCATCCGGCACAATGTCGGCTTTATCCCCAATCCGGTGGATAAGGGAATTGAAGACGGACAGACCTTTGCCAACCCGGCACCAATGTATGACCTGTTGTTTGCCGCATCGCCGGTCAAGCTGCGCGAATTTGGCGGAAAGATGGCCTATGGCAGGGAAATTGCCGAATTTTTGCAACGGCGGGCACCCGAAAACCGCTTTTTATTCCCGCGGATTTCATCTCCGATGCTTAACGGAACCGTTTATTTTGATACCCTGAAACAAGCGGCCGGCGTTTTAAACCTTTCGCTCAGCAACCACGACTATCTCTATTCTTCCGACAGAATGGCACATGCAATGGGCAACGGCTGCCTGACTTACATTGACAGGCATACCGGTTTCGGCGACCTGTTCGGCGAAGACGAAGCGGGATTTTTCAGTTCAGCGGAAGAGCTGATTGAGCAAATCGAAAGATTCAGAAAATTTCCCGCGGAACGGGCAAAAACCGCAGAACGCGGCTGGCGGCATTATCATGTCCTGTTTAACGAAACGGCGGTTGCGGGGTATGTTGCCGCCCTGCTCGGCGGGAACTTCAACGCGGCGGATTATCCGTTTCCGACGCTGCTGCAGGCAGAAACCGGGGCAGCAGAAACCGGCGCATAAGCTGCGGACACATTTTTTTAACATAACCTTTCATTTTCCGGAGACTGGACTGATATGACTAAAACTTTTAACGTTATCTGCATCAAATGGGGAACTTATTACGGCGCCGAAGACGTCAACAAACTCTGCGCGGCAATTAAACGCAATACCTCTTATGATGTTAACTTTTACTGTTTTACCGAGCGGTCGGAGGGACTGAACGAGGATATTATTTCCCGGCCGCTGCCGGTGCTCAATGTGGCGCCGGAGCTGGTTTTCGGCAATCACCGAAAGGCTTCGGGGCTGTGCGACGACAATCTGGCAGGTTTACGCGGACAACGGGTGTTTTTCTTTGATCTCGACTCGCTGATTGTCGGCAATCTGGACGAACTTTTCGACTACCCGCAAGGCAACGAAGTTTACGCGATTAATGACTGGGCGCACCGCCGCGGCAAAAAGGCTAATCAGGTTGCGCAGGCGAGCTGTTATTCGTGGGTGGTCGGCACGCTCGGATTTATCAAACAATATTACGAACGGCACGCGGAAGAGGTTATCCGCACGTTTGGCACGGCAACACAACAGTATATGTCTGCAATGATTATGCAAAAATACGGAAAAATCAATTTCTGGCCGGATGACTGGTTTAAAAGTTTCCGGTTTCACTGCCTGCCGCACCCGCTGCTGCGCTACTTCGCCGAGCCAAAGCTGCCGGACATCAAAGGGCTCAAGATGGTCGCGTTTCACGGCGAACCCGGCATTGCCGAAGCCCTGCGCGGCGTCTGGTCGACAAACCCGAAGTCCGACAAATATCCGCGCGGCTGGAAGAAACTCTACAAGCACCTGCGACCGGCAACATGGATTGCCGATTATTGGAAATAGCGGAAAAGACGGCGATTTCGGAGAGAGAGGGCTATCGGAAACGGCGGGAGAATTGGCTATTCCGGCGGCGATTATCGGAAACGGCGGAAAAATTGGCTATTCCGGGGAAGCCGACTGCCGGAAATAATGGGAGAAGACACCTCTGACGGGCGGCAACTGCCGGAAACAGCGGGCGGACGCCTATACAAAGGGCGGGAGGGATAACCGGGTTACTTCCTTATCTCGCCGAGGCACTCACCCATTTTAACCGGGGTGCCGTTTGCCAGCCCCTTGGCGAACTTAACCTTCCCTTTCGGGAAAACACATATCACCGTACTGCCGAGCAGAAAACGCCCAAGTTCGGCACCTTTGGCCAAAACGATGTTATCTTTGGCATAGTTGTAAACGGTAACTTCCTTTCCGGCGGACGGCGCAACCAAACCGGTAAATACTGTCGCAATGCTGGCAACGATTGTCGCACCGACCAGAACGACGGCAAAACGGCCGATTTTTTCGTTATTGAAAAAACAAACGACGCGTTCGTTACGGGCAAAAAGATTGTCCACATTGCGCGCGGTCAGCGGATTGACCGAAAACAGTTCGCCGGGGATAAACAGCATCTTTTCAAGTTTGCCGTCCAACGGCATATGCACGCGGTGATAATCGCGCGGAGAAAGATAGGTGGTGGCGAAACTGCCGTTTTCAAAATATGCGGCATCTTCCCGATTTCCGCCCAACAGAGCCTCCAGGCTGTAGTAATGCCCCTTGGCCTGCAAAACGGCATCTTTGTAAATTTCCCCCAGTTCGCTTATCGTGCCGTCAGCCGGTTCCGCCAGTGCATTTTCATCGCTGACGACGGGACGCGCATTTTTTTTCAGCTCGCGGGTGAAAAAGTCATTGAAGCTTTTGAATTTTGCAATGTCCTGTATTTTGGCATCTTTCATGTCGACATTATAGTATCTGATAAAACGCTCAATCAGAAACGCCGTCCCCTGCCCCATTTCGGCGGCAGCCAGTTTGCCGACGGCGCGGGACAATAGTTTCTTAGGCATAAAATACTGGATTTTTACTTTGAACTCGTCTGATAAGGCGGACATGATGCTTTTTCTCCCTAATGATAAAACGGTGTCAGTTTAACAAACAGCGGCAATTTGTCAACGGGAATGTCTTTTCCACGCACAATTCGTTCGCCCAAACACATACGACCACAGATGAAGAATGCACGGGACAAGAATGCAGGCACAGACGAGAACAGGCTTGGCCTTAGAGCGCCGACACAGACGAAAAATGTGCAGAGCTGAGAGTTCCGGCACAAATGAAGAACGTGCAGAACTCAGAAAGTTCCGGCACAAATGAAGAATGTGCAGAATCGAGAGTTCCGTTAAAAATGAAAACATACGGCGGTGAAGCCGAATGTGCAACACCGCATAAAAAAAATCGGGGACAAGCCCCGATTGATTTGCCTAAAACCCTGCCGGAGGAAGCCCCGCGGCAAAAGCTTCAGTTAAGCACAATGCCCTGCTCTTTCAGCTTTCCCTGCCGGAAAAGCCGTATCCCGTGCTGGATATCAAAGAGATACTGCAAAAACAGTTTGCGGCAGCTGGCTTCTTCGCCGATACCGCAATGCAAAGCGTGCTGCGCCGTCAGATACAGCCTGACAATGGTTTCTTCGCTGCTGTTGCGTCCGGAAAAAGCCCAACCGCCGATGTTAAAACTGTTGACGGCAAGAAGTTCCCGCTCCTGAGCAGAACCGTTCAGCCTTTTGTACATGATGTCAAAGACTTCCCCGGTTTCGTCATTGGCAAAGTCAAAGACATAATGCATATCCAGAAACATATTGAGGATAAATTCGCGGCTGAAGTGCCGGACACACAACTTGTTGACGTACGGCCAGGCGCAGATGTCCAAATCAGTTTCCTGCTTAAACACGATAGCGTTGACTATTTCCATAAAACGGACGTTCAGATCGTCATATCCAAGCCGGAAAAACTTTTCGGCAACAGCCGGGGACGGAACCCGACGCCTGGTTTGAACAAACGAGTGAAGTTCCGTTTCTTCGTTCTGGCCGACATAAGATTCCAGAAAGACGAAGGTTCCGCTGTTACGCAGAAAATCGCAATATGTTCTGGGCGACTGCTGCCACAAATCCAGAATCTGGCAGGCATTTTCATAAGAGAGGGCTTCTGCATGCAAAAGCAACTCCCGACTTTCTTTATAATCCATATCTAAAAAATTTTGGTTAGGGCTTTATGATAACGCGCCCGATAAAAACTGTCAAGCTCAAATTAGACAAAACAACAAAAAGGACAAAATTTGCTTGAATATTTATTTTTTCCGTTTATGATAGCGGGGTTAAAAGTCTTATTATGCCAATACAATATTATTGCTTTGATATATTATGAAGTATATTTTTGGTAATAACTGCATTTGCAACAAGAACGGTGCAAGACGGCAGGCAACATCTTGTGTCAAAACGGCAATGGCGCCTGAAGCCGTTTTTTGCGACGACGGCGAAGCATTGTTTCGGTACAGGTTTTGCAGACGCGGACACGCCTTTATGAAATTTTAAGCAGATAAGACTTTATTTTTTTGTATATATGTTTAACGTTTAATAATTTT
>OWHX01001395.1_pt1 | contig 10159 bp, 10 predicted proteins | sample 1732801 | NCBI WGS metagenome assembly OWHX01 (sample SAMN05065755, study PRJEB22554) | human gut metagenome | biome: ENVO:2100002; feature: ENVO:00000062; material: ENVO:00002003 | host: Homo sapiens | place: USA
GCTTCGTCGGCAGCGTCAGATGTGTATAAGAGACAGGTAAAAGACATCTTCGAGTTCATCCTCGTGGTCAACAAAATACAGCAATGCTACATTTTCGATCTTGGGATAGATTACTCTCTTTTTGTATCCGATTTTCTCTGCTGTGGCAAAGATCGCCTCTCTTGTCTCATCACTAACAGAGATTCCCTCATCATAATTGAGTACCCGTGAAACTGCTGAGCTCGAAACCCCTACGATTTCTGCAATTTCTTTAATTGTTGCCATACGATTCCTCCAATGTTTTCATGGATTTCTTTATTGATAAATTCTGTTATAATTATTTTACATAAATATTTTACTTTGTCAAACAAAGTTTTGCACATAAAAAAGGCATACATTCCTCAAAGGATCATGTATGCCTTTACAAACCGTTACCCAGTCTTATTTCGTAGAAACCGTAGAAGCAACAAATTCCAGATTTCCCTCAATCTCAACCTTACCATAGCCATACGGAAGAATAAAATGATCTCCCTTCTTCACGCTGGTATGGTTTAAGAGTCCGTTTCCTTCTACCACGCTGACGATCAGGAACGGATATTCCTGCTCAAATTCAGCCTGACCTTCGACTTTCATGTGGAATACCTGATAGTACTTGCACTCGATCAGCTTCTGCAGTTTGTTTGTCTCTGCCTCCCCGGTCTTTATCATGCACTCAGAAAGCGGTGCTGCCGGAACTTTGATGACATCGAGACTCTGCTGAATGTGAAGCTGACGCAGCTTCCCATTGGAAAGACGGTCATAATCATAAACACGGTACGTAATATCACTATTCTGCTGGGTTTCAAGGATGGTGATACCGCCTTTGATCGCATGCACGGTACCCGGATCAATCTGAATAAAGTCACCTTTCTTTACCGGAACTTCGCGGATCAGCTCACTCCAGCGTCCGTTGTGTACCATGTCTTCAAGTTCTTCGTGTGTCTTTGCATTGTGTCCGATAACAAGCTTGGAATCCGGCTCACAGTCAAGGATATACCAGCACTCCATCTTGCCAAGAGAACCTTTTTCATGCTCTGCAGCATAGGTATCATCCGGATGTACCTGAATACTTAAATCCGCCTTTGCATCAATAATCTTGATCAGCAGCGGGAATACCTTCCCCTGTGTATTTCCAAAGAGTTCTCTGTGTTCCTCCCACAGATCGGATAATTTCTTTCCCTTATACGCACCGTCTGCAATCGTACAGGTTCCGTTTGGATGTGCTGCGATTCCCCAGCATTCTCCGATGTCATCGCCCTCGATGGAATATCCATACTCTTCACGAAGCTTTGTACCACCCCAGATATTGTGGGTAAATACCGGCTCCATAAAAAGGATCTGCTTATACGGCTGGTTACAACTTAAATTTTCTCCATTCATTCTCATCACCTCTCTGTACCAGTATGCGGAATCTTTTGCAATCCTGCGCTGGGTTGTGTAGTCTACATAAACAAGTCCAAAACGTTCTTTGTAACCTTCTGCCCACTCGAAGTTATCCAGAAATGTCCAGAGGAAATATCCGATCACCGGCATTCCCTCGTTAATCGCACGCTGTACCGCTCCAAGATATGCATCCAGAAACGTAATCCTCTCTCTGTCGTGCACCTGTCCGTCTGCGGAAATATTGTCAAGATCCGACATCCCGTTTTCCGTAATATAAAGCGGCAGTCTATAACGCTCGGTAAGGAAACGGATGCCATAGTAAAGTGCCTCCGGTGTCACCGGCCAGCCGGTTCCTGTCTTTGCTGTGCCCGGTGCACGGTCCACATACTCCGGGTCTCCATCCGCTCCACAGCGGATCATGTAACCGTTGTAAATATTCTGTCCCACGAAATCAAGTGGCTGATGAATCAGCTGCATGTCTTCTTCGGTAATCTCCGGAAGATAGTCTGCAAACTTCTCCAGCCCCTCTTTCGGATACTCTCCTAAAAATACTGGATCGGAAAACCATGCCACATTCCAGGTCCAGTTATCCATCGGATTTTCAAATCCAAAGTACACTTTCTTTGCTGCTGCGATATCATCGGCACTCTCTGTCGCCGGATATGCAACGCCACAAGTCGGAGCATATCCAACCCGTATCTTCTGTTTTGCATATTTGCGCAGATTGATGACCGCCTGACCATGTGCTTTCATCAGATTGTGTGCCATCTGAAAAGTCTCCGGAATGGAATATTTCATTCCCGGTGCATGTACCCCATTTAAGTGTCCCAGTCCAATCGCACACTGCGGCTCATTGATCGTGATAAAATCACTGCACAGATCGGAAAAATTTTCAGCAACAACTTTTGCATATTCACCAAACCACTGTACCACCTCATCGTTCAGCCAGCCGCCTTTTTTAAACAGCTCATACGGAAATTCCCAGTGAAACAGCGTAATAAACGGACGAATTCCATTTTCTTTCATGCAAAGAATCATATCACGATACATCTGCACAGCTTTCTCGTTGACCTTTCCGGTTCCCTCCGGAAGAATCCGCGACCAGCTGATGGAAAATCGATAGTTTTTAATGCCAAGCATACGCATCAGAGCAAAATCTTCCCGGTACCGATGCATATGATCGCAGCAAACCTCTGCGGTCTGGTGTTCGTATACTCTGCCCGAGCGTGCAAACTCATCCCAGATATTTTTTCCCCTGCCATCTTTTGCGTCGGTTCCTTCTACCTGATAGGCACTGCTTGCCACCCCCCAGACAAAATCTTTTGGAAACATTCCATTCCTCCTTTTATTTTTCCGATGTGATTACAGAAATCAGCTCAAATGCGGCTGGCATTGTCTCATCCCCAGAGATCAGACGCACTTCCACCGTATGAGTACCGTTTGCGCCGTGTACCATAACCGGAGTGAGTGTCAGGGAATCGCCCCAGTCCTCATCAAAATTTGCATCCAGTGTCACCGCATGTGCCTCATCGTGATCAACGATGGCAAGCGCCACCGGTGCCGGCTGCGTCACACAGCGCTTAAACTGCACGGCAATCTCACTTCCCTGTACCGTAAATGTAAGAGATGAGCCTTTTTCTTTTGCCGCCCAGCCGTTCTTAAAACAGTCTTTGACTTCTTCCTGCACTCTGGTATCTTTGACAAAGCCGTAATTTTCAGGCTCATAGTTACGATTATCCAACCGAACCGCTTTCTCATAGCAATTCTGTGTCAGCGGTGCAGGAAACTCCGGCTCTTCATCATCCGTCTGTGCCATGCGGATTTTATCCAAAGCATAGGTAATCACAGATGCAACCAGCTCATGCCCTTTGTCGTTTGGATGCAGATCATCCTCTGTAATCTCGCGGTTTGGAATCCGCCCCGCAACGACCTCCGGATAAATACTGCTCTGCATGCTGACCGCCGGAAGCTGATAATGTCTGGCTATCTGACCGTGCATGATCTGCGCATTTCCACCGTTATTATAATAAACATTGTGCACCAGCATCACAGCAGGTTCGTTTTTATCCTGCCATACACGGCGTACCAGTCCTTCATATGTCTCACGGAAAAATTCCGTCGATTCATCATTGACCGAAAATTCAATGATAACAAAATCCGGTCTATGGGAAAGCAGATCGGACTCGGCACGAGCCGTCCCGAAATGTGATGTTGTTCCACCGATTCCGGCATTGATATAATGAAATTTGGCCTGCGGAAATGTTTTCTCCCACCACTGAAATACGCGGTAAGCATAACACAGCTCCGGTGCGGATGCAAGACATCCCTGCGTGATCGAACCACCAAGGAAACCAATGTTTAATGTTTCCCCGGCCTCTGCCCTTGCCATTAATTTTTTCATCCGGTACAGATTGCCCGGATTGGAAATACCTCTTTCATATTCAATCTGCATTGTTATACTCCTTATATAATGTAATCAATTTTTTTTTAAAATTGATTACATATCCCAAATCTCCTCTCCGAGGCTTTCGATGAATGCGGTAAGTTCCTTACTCATCTGTTCTGCCTCCGGAATACGGATATGTCCCGGTGTTCCTTTTCCGTTCTGTGAATACAGGAAATGGTGTACCCGCGGACTGTTTACTGTTTTGCACACTTCCTCAATGGAAATGTCCCAGTTTTCGTTATGTTCCAATATTGTGGTTGTCAATATAAAGGTTGCCTTCGGATATACTCCCATAAGATGCTCTAAAAATCTGCGGTAATGCTGCCGCCAGTTTTCGGAACGTGCACTGTTATAATCTTCTGCCATATAATCATCCGGGTGGTTATCATTCTGCCCGAATGCAAAAATCACAACATCTGGTGTATAACGTGAAAAATCCCATGGTTTTACTTCACTGAGTTCCGGCTGGTATTCTATTTTATCATAACAGGATTCTATTCCCAGATAATCCGGCTCCATAAACCAGCCGGTTTTGTCAAGAAGGGCGATACCACCCTGTGATGTGTCATGCAACTGTGCATGCAGATTCCGCGCGGTCATCCACGCATAAGAATACCAACTGTTTGAATATTCCCCATCGTGTTCCGGATCCGGTTTTCCTGCATAATCTACGGCCTCTGATACTTCGCCGCAGGAAACACTGTCTCCGAAAACTTCAATTTTACGGGACGGAAGCGGTGCCGGAGTAAGTACCTTAGCATCGCTTCCCAATTCAAATCCCAGTAAAGTGACGATATGGCAGGAGTCCATTCTTTTAAACAGAGTGAGGGTATGCTCTGTATGTTCAAGATCCCTGGCAATCACATACGTTTCTGCCCCCGGATCCGAGGTGAGTAAGAACTGCCCCTGCTTCCCGTCCAATATATATCCCATCCGGCTCGACCAGTATGCACGTTTGTTTTCCAGTGTCACAGAGATCTGCGTCCCGGTAAAACGAATCTGTACAAAACTTGCCGCATAGACAAGTACAGGTGCTTTTGGATTATCAAAATCAATTCTTCCACAATATTGTAATCTCTTGTCGTCCGGTGAAATATGCATAGCTATCTCCTTCCGATTTCTGTATCTGCAGATGTTACAACACTGTTTGTTTTTATATAATCTACAATCTCATCCAGTTTTGTAAATGCCAGGCCAACGTAACTGTCTGCTGCACCATAATAGATCGCGATCTTTCCGGATGCACTGTCGTGAATGGTTGCACATGGGAAGCATACGTTCGGAACGAAACCTCTCTCCTCATACCACTCTTCCGGAGTCAGAAGGAAATTCTCACAGCGATACTTCACGATGGAAGGATTATCAATGTCAAGGATTGCCCCACCGATGGAGTAAACATATCCGTTACATGTACCGGATACCCCATGATAGAATAAGAGCCATCCCTCGGAAGTCTCGATTGGAGCAGCACCACCGCCGATCTTTAAGGACTCCCACCATTCGCTTCCTTTGCCCATGACATGTCTGTGTTTGCCCCAGTATACCAGATCCGGGCTTTCACTTAAGAAAATGTCACCAAACGGTGTATGACCACTGTCTGAAGGACGGGAAAGCATCATGAAGTTTCCATTGATCTTTCTAGGGAACAGCACGGCATTGCGGTTGAATGGGAGGAACGGATTCTCAATCCGTGTAAACGTCTTGAAATCTGTTGTTTTTGCCATGCCGATTGCTGCTCCGTAGAAATCCTGACACCAGATGATATAATAGGTGTCTTCTACTTTTACAAGTCTTGGATCGTATGCATAGATTGGCATAAACGGCTCGCCGTTTTCATCCACAAACGGAATCTTGTTTTCTTCAAAATCCCAGTGGATGGCATCTTTGCTGTGTCCAAGATAAATATATGGAATACCATTGGTCTGCTCTCCACGGAACACACCGATGAAAGCATCACCATATGGCATAACCGCACTGTTAAAAATTCTTGCAACACCCTTTAACGGATTTCTTCCGATAATCGGGTTTTCACTGTATCTCCAGATCGGGGCTCCGTTCTGAGGTCCTTGTGGTCTCTCCTGCCATGGTACATTTGGTACCGGAGCTGTCAGCATCTTTACTTCACTCATAATCAACTCTCCTCTTATTTATGATTTTTTAAATACTCTAAGTTCTTCTTAATCAGGTCGCATCTCTGCTGTACACACAGTACACTTCTTCCCGGATCCTGTGGTGTATTAAATACATAATCAATCAGACGGTCAATCGTTGTAGTCGCCACATGCATTCTTGTATCAGAAGAAGCATAGTAAATAAATACTTCGTTCTTATCGTTTACGATTGCACCGTTGGTAAATACAACATTGGATACATCTCCGACACGCTCCTCACCTCTTGGTCCGATTAACAGTCCGGATGGCTCTGCAATTACCTTAGACGGATCGTTTAAATCCGTGGCAAATGCATAGATCACATAGCGCAGACCTGCTGCAGTATTTCTTACACCGTGTGCAATGTGAATCCAGCCGCGGTCAGTCTTGATCGGAGTAGCACCTGCACCGTTCTTTGCCTCGGTAATGGTATGGTACTTACGGATGCTGGTCATCTTCTCTTCGTCAATGACTGCATGTGTGATGTCCTCGCAAAGACCGAATCCAATACCGCTTCCGCTTCCGGTATCAATGAAGTCATCCATCGGACGGGTATAGAATGCATACTTTCCATCCACAAATTCCGGATGCAGCACGACATTTCTCTGCTGCGGGGAACGAAGGGTCTTTAAGTTTTCCAGACGCTCCCAGTGCTTTAAATCTTTTGTGCGGACAATTCCTGCTGCTGCAACGGCTGCAGACAAATCGTTCACGCTGGTATCTTTGCTCTCAGAACAGAATACTCCGTAAATGTATCCGTCCTCATGCTGTGTCAGTCTCATATCATAGACGTTTGTCTCCTCCGGACATACATCATCCAGAAGGATCGGGTAATCCCAGAAACGGAAATTATCAATTCCGTTATCACTCTCTGCCACGCCGAAGAAGGACTTTCTGTCATTTCCCTCAATACGGGCAACCAGATAATACTTTCCGTTTAAATAAATTGCTCCGGAATTCATGACTGCATTGATTCCGAGACGTTCCATAAAGAATGGATTGGTCTCCTCGTTTAAGTCATATCTCCAGGTGAGCGGAATCATATCTCTTGTAAGAACGGGATTCACATAACGGTCAAATACACCATTATAAAAGTCACTTTTTTCATTTTTACGTGAAAGCAGCTTTTCCTGCTTTGCCAGTTCTACATAATATCTTTCATGCATTGTTTAAAGTCTCCTTATTACTTCCATACACATTCTTCCGTTATGATACGGACATTTCCAAGGTTCTACGATTGGACGGTCCGCAATCGGACTGCCGTCCGGATGTACTTCCCAGAACCACTCGGAACCGGTTCTCTTATCAATGACGTGTTCTTTGATAAATTCCCATTCAGCCTCCGATGCCTCCAGAAACTTCGTTTTCTGCGGATGCTTCTGGTATTCATTCAGGAATCCGATCACAGTCTCTGCCTGTACCCACCAGATCCGGTGGTCATTCACTTCCCCTTTGCAGCATTCATTTGCCAGAGAATGACCGTCAAACGCAACCTCGTAGACATTTTCTGCAAGAGTCTCGGTAATCGGTGACATTTTTTCTTTGTAATGATCATCCCCAAGCACTTCCACACCGCGGTCCATCAGCCATGCTGTCTCAATATCATGACCATAAGAATACAGATCAATGATGGTGTTGTAGTTCTTGTCAAAGAATACTTCCTGTCTCTTAAGTTTCGGATTGTATACCTTATCTGCAAATACATCCATAATCCACTTTAACCGCTCTCCCACCTCTTCATCATGGGAAACCCGGTAAAACTCGGTATAAGCCTCAAACACATGAAGCAGTGTGTTCATGGTTTTTTCGGCAAGCACACCATTTTCCGATAGCTTCTCATTGGATTCCGGCTGGAAGTCTTTGGTAAATGCTTCCAGATATCCAACCTCATCCGTACATTTACTTTCAATAAGAAGCTGCAGTTCTTTGGCAAGCTTTAATGCTTCTTCATCCCCGGATGCATCGTAATAGGAAGAAAGAGCATAGATGCAGAATGCCTGATTGTAGGTATGCTTTGTTGTGTCAAGTGGCTTTCCGTCATAAGTCATGGACCAGAAGATTCCACCATTTTCTTTGTCGATGCAGTGATCACGCAGGAACTCATAACCGTGTCTTGCCTCGTCCAGCAAGGTTTCATCTTTCAGCAGTATGTAGGCATTCGCAAAAAACCAGGTGATTCTGCTGTTTAAAATACATCCCTTTTCTGCTGTTTTGTCTACGTTTAAATTGTAGTCCATATATCCATAATATCCACCGTAAGTATCGTCCCTTAATGCTTTCCAGAAAGGAATGATATTTTCCGTCAAATGCTTTGTGACTTCTTCTTTCATCATGCTCTTATTCATCCCGATACCTCTTATTTTCCAAAATCATTAACCCTTTACCGCACCTGCTGTAATTCCACTGTAAATCTGTTTCTGGCAGCAGACAAATACGATCAGCGCCGGAAGCAGGGAGATAATAACACCTGCACAGATCAGATTGTACTTGCTTCCCATTGGTCCTACGAATGTGTAGAGGGAAAGTGCCATGGTACGGATCTCTTTTCTCATCAGGTAAAGGTTTGCTGCGTAGTATTCGTTGTACACACCAACACCCTTTAAAATACAGGATGTAACGATTGCCGGTTTTAACAGTGGAAGCATAATCTTCCAGTAAATCTGCCAGTAATTTGCGCCATCGATAATTGCCGACTCATCCAGTGAAAGCGGAATATTTTCCATAAACTGAATGAAAATATACATGGAAATAACATCGGTACCACAGCTCATAATGATGTAACCGCCCAGACTGTTTACAAGATGTAAATCTGACATAATCTGGTATACGGTAACCTGCATTGCTACTGCCGGAAGCAGTGCGGCAATTGTATACAGGTTACGGATAAACCCATTGCCTGGGAACTTGAAACGATTCAATACGTAAGCAAGCTGGGAACCTACAATAACGGATACAGTAAGCACAACCACCATAACTATGACAGAGTTTAAAAATGCGCGTCCCATATTTGCCGTCTTAAATGCATTTACAAAGTTGTCAAAATTCAGCCAGCTTCCCGGAAATGCCATAACATTGGTATTCTGGTACTCGGCATCTGTCTTAAATGCCGTTGTGATACAGGAAACAATCGGAATGATTGCACAGAATCCGAAAAAGATCAGCGATGCATATTCCACAATAATCCAGATAATGCTTCCTACGGAATAATGTTTCATGTTTTTACGTTTTACTGCTGCTGCTGTACTACTCATTATTTCGCCGCTCCTTTCTTCATTTTCTCCTGTTTTTTGATCTGCTTAATCACCTGTTTTTCTGCCTTCAGCCGGGCTTTCTTTGCCTTATAGGATTCATCCTCCGACGCGGCATCCCTGAACACATATTTAAAGAACACATTCTGTAAGATCGTACAGATAAAGATGATCATCAGCAGAACAACAGACATGGCCGATGCCAGACCTACTTTCTGGCTGGTATGTGCGATCTTGTTCATAATTACGAAATACGTTCCTGTTCCGTTTGCACCGGTGGTGATTACGAAAGGCGCCTCAAACGCACTTAAGGAACCGGTGATGGAAAGGATAACATTTAATGTAATAATTGTCTTGATACTCGGGAGAATAATGTGTTTAAACTGCTCCCATTTATTTGCACCATCCAGGGACGCTGCTTCGTAGAGTTCGCTATCCACAGACATCATGGCACCAATAAACAGTACCATATTCTGTCCGGTATACCGCCATACGGAAGTCGCCGTCAGGGACCAGTTGTTTACACTCTGATCCTTTAACCAGTATGGAAGATTTTCTAATTGAAACCCACACCACTGCAGGATTGTATCAAATACGAATCCTCTGGTGAAGAAGAATTTAAAGATAAAACCAATGGCAATACCACTGATGAGGTAAGGGAAAAACATCAGCCCTTTGAAAAGATTTCCACCCTTTACCTTAAAGCTTAAAATTGTTGCAAGATACAGTGCAAGCACAAGCTGGATCAATGCACCGACCATATAGAATAAACTAAGTTTCAACGCCCCGAAACAATCTTTTCTTCTGAATACATCAAGATAGTTGTCCCATCCGACAAATTCGCGCCTGTCTATTGGCGTTGTATATTTCCTGTCTCTTATACACATCTGACGCTGCCGACGAAGCTAGAAGTG
>OWHX01001405.1_pt1 | contig 10107 bp, 9 predicted proteins | sample 1732801 | NCBI WGS metagenome assembly OWHX01 (sample SAMN05065755, study PRJEB22554) | human gut metagenome | biome: ENVO:2100002; feature: ENVO:00000062; material: ENVO:00002003 | host: Homo sapiens | place: USA
TTCGTCGGCAGCGTCAGATGTGTATAAGAGACAGGTGCTATTCCATAAAGAGTATAGAGAAAAATATTTAGACTTTTTGAAAATTGACTTTCCTAAAATCCCCTTTGTAGAATCTAAAGAAAAATTTTTAGAGTTTAGCGAGCTTGGCAGTAGCCTTATATCGCTACATTTACTGCAAGATGATGCACTAGATAGCTCTATCGGCGAACCACTCTATAATGACAAAAATGATAAAAATCTCATTATAGAAAAGCCCAGCTACAACGCAGAATCTCAAAGGCTTTTTATCAACAAAAGCCTATATTTTGACAAAGTGGATTCTAGCGTGTGGGAGTATAAAATCGGCGGCTACCAAGTTTTAGACAAATATCTTAAATCCCACAAAGGCGAAGCGATAGACTACACACATTTTCAAAAGATAATCCAAACCTTGCATAAAAGCTTAGAGATAGAATCTAAGATTAGCACTATACCACTATAAAGGAGCAAAAATGGTAGAGCGATACGCAAGAGAAGAGATGAAAAAGCTATGGGACACAAATGCGAAATATTCCGCGTGGCTTGAAGTAGAAAAGGCGTTAGTTAGAGGGTGGAATAAGCTTGGACTTATCCCTGATAGCGATTGTGAAAAGATATGTAAAAATGCGAAATTTGACATCGCTAGGATTGATGAGATTGAATCTGTTACCAAGCACGATTTAATTGCCTTTACCACTTCTGTGGCGGAGAGCTTGGGCGAGGAGAGTCGCTGGGTGCATTATGGGATCACTTCTAGTGATTGCATAGATACCGCTGTGGCACTGCAAATGCGTGATAGCTTAAAGATTATTTTAGAGGATATAAGGCAAGTGAGAGAAGCGATAAAGGTGCGTGCATATGAACATAAAGATACGCTAATGGTGGGGCGAAGCCACGGGATCCACGGAGAGCCTATCACCTTTGGGCTGGTTTTGGCGATTTGGTATGATGAGCTAGGGCGACATTTAAAGGCGTTAGAATCTACGCTTGAAGTCATCTCTGTGGGACAGCTTAGTGGGGCTATGGGCAATCTCGCTCATACGCCTATGGAGTTAGAAGAACTCGTTTGCAAAGAGCTTGGGCTAAAACCTGCACCCGTGAGTAATCAAGTAATACAGAGGGATAGATACGCTAGGCTTATGAGTGATTTAGCCCTTTTGGCGAGTAGCTGTGAGAAAATCGCTGTGGAAGTGCGACACCTGCAACGCACAGAAGTCTATGAAGCAGAAGAGTATTTTGAATCTGGGCAAAAGGGAAGCTCGGCTATGCCGCACAAGCGAAACCCGGTTTTGAGTGAAAACATCACAGGGCTTTGTAGAATAATCCGCGCTTATGCCCTGCCTGCAATGGAGAATGTCGCGTTGTGGCACGAGAGAGATATTAGCCATAGTAGCGTGGAGCGATTTATCTTACCCGATAGCTTTATCACCACAGATTTTATGCTAATGCGTTTAAAGGGGCTGCTTGAAAAGCTAGTGGTGTATCCAAAAAATATGATGAAAAATCTAAACCTTACAGGTGGGCTTGTGTTTTCACAGCGAATCTTGCTTGAGCTGCCTAAAAAAGGCGTATCCCGTGAAGATGCCTATAAAATCGTGCAAAGAAATGCGATGAAAGTGTGGCAAGACTTACAAAATGGAAAGAGTGCGTTAAACGATAAGGGCGAGAGCTTATATTTGCAATATCTTTTAGCAGATAGTGAGCTTGTGGGACTTATTGGCGAAGAAGCGATACGCGAATGCTTTGAGTTTAGCTACTACACAAAAAATGTAGATTCTATCTTCAAAAGGGTGTTTGGGTAGAGACTAAGAAAAAGGATAAAAATGCAAAAGAAAATGACATATTTGGAAGTGGCAAAAGCTGTGCTAGAGAATGCGACTATTCCGCTTAAAGCTCCACAAATTTGGGATATGGCGGTAGAAAAAGGGCTAGATAAAAATCTAGCAAGTATCGGCAAAACGCCACAAGCAACTATGGCGGCATTGCTGTATATAGATGTAAGGGATAGGCAAGATTCTATCTTTATGAAAGTATCAAGTAAGCCTACAACCTTTTGGCTAAAGACAAGAGAGAATGAGCTACAAAAGGGATTAGAACCTGTAATGCAGCCAAGCAAGACAAGTAACGAGAAGCAAAAAGGCAGGGGTTTTCACGAGCGGGATTTGCACCCGCTGTTTGTGCGGTTTGCAAAAGATTATTTTGATGTGTATGCAAAGACGATAAAGCACGAAAAGAGCAAAAAGACGCAGAGCGGGCAGGATAAGTGGAACTACCCTGATATTGTGGGGGTGCATTTCCCATTTAATGATTATAGTGAGAGAGAAACGCTAGAGCTAAGTCAGAATCTAAACCGCCGTGATTTTAAAATCTATTCCTTTGAGCTAAAAGTTTGCCTTGATTTTAGCAATTTGAAAGAGAGCTACTTTCAAGCGGTGAGTAACTCTAGCTTTGCAAATGAGGGGTATTTGGTCGTATTTGAAGAGCTAGATTCTGAAGTGTTTGATGAGCTAAGGCGGCTGCATAGTAGCTTTGGCATTGGGCTTATAAAGCTAGAGCTAGAGCCTACTGAATCTTCTGTGCTTTTGCCCTCAACGCTAAGAAATTTAGACTTTAAAACCATTGATATGCTAGTGAATAAAAATGTGGATTTTAGGGAGTTTATTGACACGATAAATGGCGATATACAGACAAATGATAAAAGGCGGATTGCCCTGCAATATTATGACAGGGTGCTTGATGATGAGAGTTTGGATAGGTATTTGAGTGAGAAGGGCTTAAGTCTTAATTTCTGCAAACTAAGTCTTAAACGCAGAGATCCCGCTATCTAGCTCTTTTGTCTTTTGCTCGGTGCTTTTTACGATAGATTCTACCTCGCTGCCAAGCTCCTTTGTGCGCGATGAGAGCTTGACTATCTGCTCGATTTTCTGGCTTAGGCTAAGAGTTTTGGCAAATACTTCTTCATTTTTTATGGCGATGTCGCTAGAAGCCCGCAAGCTTTGGTGTAAAAGCTCCTTTGTGCGATGTGCATTGCCGATAAGCTCCTTTGCCTGCTGGGCGACTTGCTCGGCTTCTTGCGCGGTGGTTTGGATCTCTTCGCCTACTTCTTGTATGCTTTGCACGCTTGCATTTGTCATCGCAGAAATTTCATTGAGCGATTTTTGTGTGCGCTCTGCAAGCTTGCGCACTTCATCTGCCACGACTGCAAAGCCTCGCCCGTGCTCGCCAGCGCGCGCAGCTTCAATAGCGGCATTAAGGGCTAGCAGGTTTGTTTGATCAGCAATGTCTGCGATAAATGAGAGGGTTTGGCGCGTTTGGTCGGCATTTTGCACAAGGACTTTTGCACTTTCAAAAATCTGCTGATGATCTTGGCTTGATTGCTCCATTTTGCTTGCGACAGATTCTAGGTTGGCGATAAACTCATCTAGGGCATTTTGCGTGCTTGAGACATTTTCTACCATAGCAGCGATATTGTCTTTGACCCCTTGAGTCTGGCTGGCAATGTCTTTAGAAAAGCTATCGATGGTGTCAATATGCGCGACTTGTATGGCGGAGTTTTTGGAGAGCTCTAGGGAAATTTCATTGAGATTGTTGATAGTTTGGAGATTTTCCGTGGAGACATTTTTGGCGATTTTTATGGTGCTTTGGATTTTCTCTATGAAGCGATTGAAAAATGACGAAGTGATCCCTACTTCATCTTGCCGCTTTATGGCGATACGCTTAGTGAGATCGCCCTCTTTGGTGCTGGTGAGATCTTGTGCCATAGCGCGCAAGAATCCAAGCGGGCGGATCAGCTCCCGCTCAAAAAACACCCAAAGCCCGCTCAAAGCTATAAGACACGCCACAGCAGTGCTGCCAATGACCCAATACATACTCTGCGTGATCCCCTCGTGCAGCTCTTTGAGCGAGATTTTTAGCTCCATAACGCCTAGCACTTCATCTTTAGCCGCATTTGCGTGGCACATAAGGCAGCTATCCTGCGCGATTAGCGGCTCATAGAGCAGGGCGAAATCACTTGTATGCTCAAGCACAGACTCCTTTGTCTCAAACACCTTGCGCACCACATCTGTGGGCACTAGCGGATCTTGTATCGCAAAGAGCTCTATCACACTTGGAGCTTGATAGAGCTTCACATCTTCAACCCCGGGGATACTTTTGGAATCTTCCACGCTTGCTTCAATGGCGTCCCTTGAGCCGATATTCATACCCGCGCGGATTGTGTAGAAAATGGACTGGCTAAGCATATTTGCTGTATGGGTGGATTCTTTAGTGGCGAGCTTGTTGAAGTTGCTTTGCAGTAGGGCAATTAGCCCCACCACCCCCACGACAAAAAACACAATCAGTGTAAAAATCATTTTCGCGCGAAAAGTCTTAAGCATTAGCTCTCCTTAATGCAATATGCAAGCGATGTGGAGATGTGGATATGGCAGCCCCTGATAGATTCTAGGGTAGCTGATTTTGACTTAGTTATGGCTTAGTATTTAAGCCTTAGGCTTGGCAAAAAAGCGGTGGAAAAAGCCCGCGATGTTGCTTTGCTTGGTGCGTGATAATGCCAGCTCACCGCTTTTGACATTTGTGGTGATCGTAGAGCCAGCACCAATGATCGCGCTAGATTCTATCTCCACAGGGGCGATTAGCTGGGTGTCGCTACCGATGAAGACATTTTGCCCGATAATGGTGCGGTGCTTTTGCTTGCCATCATAGTTGCAAGTGATCACCCCTGCACCCACATTGCTCCCAGATCCTATCTCACAATCCCCAAGATAGCTTAAATGCCCCGCTTTCACACCATCTAAATGCGCAGCTTTTGTCTCTACAAAGTTGCCAATATGCGTGTGAGAAATATGGCTTTTGGGGCGGATATGCGCCATAGGACCGATGTCGCTATGCTCTATGACACTATCTTCTACCACGCTGCTTGCTTTGATATGAGAGTGCCTAATGATACTTTTGCCACAAATGCGGACATTGTTTTCTATCTCGCACTCTCCTTCAAACTCCACCCACTCCTCTAGGTAAATACTCTCTGGCAAGCGCATAATCACGCCTTGATCCATAGCTCTTTGCCTAAGCTCTTGCAGGCGGATCGATTCTGCTTGGGCTAGCTCGCTCTTAGAATTGACGCCCATAAACTCGCGCGCATTGCCATAAAATGGCGCGATTTTGATACGATTTGGCGCACTAGATTCTAGCAAGCTTGTAGAATCTAGTGCGGCATTTAGCGCGACAACATCGGTAAGATAGTATTCCCTCTGGGCATTATCGTTGGTAAGTCTAGGCAGGCTACGCTCTAGCAGCCCTCTATCAAAGCCATAGATTCCGGCATTGACAAGTGTTATGGCTTTTTGCGCTTGATTGCAGTCTTTTTCTTCGATGATTTGCGTGATTTGCCCGCTAGGATCCACTAGCACGCGCCCATAGCCGCTAGGATTCTCCAGCGTGATCGTGCTAACGATAATCGGGGCTTGCGCTTGGGCGATTGTGGCGATGGATTCTGGGGTGATTAGGGGCATATCGCCATTTAGCACCACAAGCCGATCGTGTGCAAGATCGATAAGCTTCCCGCTAGAGTCCATTAGCGCGCCGCCAGTGCCGGGGAAATTTTGGCAATCTTGGGTGTGTAGTGTGATAGATTCTAGCTTGCTTCCAAAATACTCGCGCAAATGCGCTTCTATGACTTCTTTTTGATGATAGAGCACGATATGCACATCATCACTTACTTGCAAGGCTGCTTCGGTGATGCGCGCTATCATCGACTTGCCGCAAATGCTATGCAAAACCTTTGGCTTATTTGATTTCATTCTGCTGCCAACCCCTGCAGCTAGGATTATGGTAGAAAATTTAGCCATTGTGCCCGCCTTTCTCCCCCTCCACACACTTCTCAAATAAATACTTATGCTCTTGTGGTAATGCTTCATATATCGCGTGCGCTAGCTCTTGTATCTCCCATAATGCGTGTTTGCTCGTGCGTAGTGTTAAGAAGTTTTGCAAGCTTCTAGCATTGATAGTCCAAGTAAGCTCGGTCAAGTAACACTCTGGCATAGCATATTTAGCCACATCATTTGTCGTGCTAGAATCTAGTAGCAACTCTTTTAGATTCTGCAATGCCTTGTGGCTTGCTTGATTTACTTTGTCATTATCTGTAAGCTTGATAAACTTGCTTGCCTGCTCTAGTGTGGATATATCTGCTCTTTTTAGCTCTGCTAGTGTATATCTACTAGACTTCACAGAGTAGCTAGCTATGCGGTGGCGAGCTAGCTCTTGGAGGCAGGCACGAGATATTCCTTGTATAAAAAAGTTATATTGTAAATGCTCTAGTGTGCTTGAGTGCTTATAGATATTCCCCACGCGATTGATAAGCTCTCTATCTTTCTCTCCACCGCAATCACTCTTATCAAAGCTACTCCAGCAAGTGCGTATCGCGTGAGAGCATACTTCTAGTGGTGTGTGGTGGAGTAGGGTTATTGTTATTTGACTCATTTTAAGTTCCTTATGACTAATGTGAAAAGACAATATTTAAAGCCTTAAACGCTTCATACAAATCTGTTTTAAAATGATACAAAATCCCGGGTATGATCAAAATCACCACCACAAAGGCTATGCCGATTTTGAGCGGGAATCCAAAGGAGAAGAGATTAAACTGCGAATGTGTCTTCATAATCATACCAAAGACAATATCGGTAAGCAAAATCACCCCAAGCACTGGAAATGCCATAGCAAAGCCTAGTGCAAACATACTCCCAAAAGCGCGGATAAGGTAGTTTGCAAGATTTGGCGAGAAGCTTACCTGCCCTATGGGGAGAATCTCTAGCGTGAAGGCTACGAAGCGGAAGATGAGATGATGAAAGTTTAGCATTAGGGCTAGCACAAGCGCGCTTAGCATAATCACTTGCACGATGATGGGCTTTGTGTTCCCACTTGATGGGTCATAGGCACTTGCCATAGTCATACCCATAGAAAAGCTTATACTATCGCCTGCGATAAAAAGCGCGTTAAAGACGATTTGCAGCGCGAGTGATGCCATAAAGCCTAGGGCTACCTCCATAAACGCCGCTAGCAGCAAATCAGGCAGGGTCGTAATGCTGGCATTTGTATGTGCTAAGGGTAGAAACGCAATGGTTAAAAAAAACGCCATAGCCCCGCGCACCGAGACAGGCACAAGCTGGGAGTCAAAAAATGGGAAAAATGTCAAAATCGCGCTAAATCGCAGCAAGAGTAGCAAAAATACAATGACATTGCCCTCTGTGAGATATGAGAGAAACTCCAACTTCCACGCCCCTAGAATCTAAGCTTTAACACGATTATTAAAAGTAGATTCTAGCATAGAGAATCTTAGAAGCCACTATCCATATTGCAAGCGCACGCCAATGCGCAAACACTCTCTTAAGATTTAGCCAAGCCCATACAATAGCGCGTAAAGATAAAGCCCCAAAAGCCCTACACACAGCATAAAAGGCACGATAAGCAACGCCACGAGCATATATCTCCAAAAGCTAATATAAATCCCGTATCGCTTAAGACTAAAGAGCCAAAGCAGTGTAGCAAGTGAGCCAATGGGCGTGAGCTTTGCCCCGACATTGCAGCCGAGCAGATGAGCGTAAATGAGTAACTCTTTAGATTCTAAAAAAGCAGAATCTAAACCCCCAAGCCCCACAAAGTCGCCCAAAGCAAGATTGCCAAGCATTACCATAGGCAGATTATTGATAAGGCTTGAGCCTAGTGAGCTAATTATCCCAACGCTAAAGATTTGTGTGAGAGTGTGTGTAGAAAAACTATCGCTTAGGGAATCATCAAGGAAAAACGCAAAAATATCACGCATAAAAGGGCTTGTAGAATGTAGTCCAAACACCACGATAAAAAGCCCTAGAGAAAATACCACAATCCCAAAGGGCGAAGCCTTAAGACAGGGCAGAATCTCAATCTTTTTATACGCAAGAATAAGGCTAAGAGCCGCGCATAAAAGCGTGAAAGAAGAAAGCGGGAGAGCAAAAGCATTTGCTATAAAAATCCCGCATAAAAGCAAGAAAAGCAGGGCAAAACAAATGATAATCACGCTTTTTTGGGGCATTATGCTAGATTCTACACCGCTAGATTCCGCATTTGGAATCTTAACCCTTAAGATTCTAGGCAATCCCTTACGCACAAGGATAAAAAAGCAAAGACTAGTAATGATGATAAAAATTTGTGGCAATGCCATAACCTTGCTAAAATCTAGGGTATTAAGATTAAAAAAATGCAAGGCAATGATATTTGTGAGATTTGAAATCACAAAGGTATTTGAAGCAAAATCGCTTACAAAACTCACAATAAGCAAGAAAATCACAAGTGGAGTAACAATCTGTATTGTCTCTTTAGAATCTAATTGATTCTTTGAAAAGGGCGAAATATCTTTTTTAGATTCTGTGCTAGACATTTTGCTTTGTAAATTCTTAGATTCCATATCTTTAGAATCTAGTTTGCCAAAAAGGGCGATGATAAGCGGCGTTAGGATTAAAATCGCACCATCATTTGCAAAAAATGCCCCCAAAAATCCCCCAAAAAGCACAATAAACACATAAAATTTAAAGCTAGAAATAACCCCGCATTCTCCCTTTTCACTTAAAAGCATTAGAATCTTATAGGCTAAAAAGTCAAAAAATAATAGCTTTTCAAGCACAATGCAAAAGATGATGAGACCAACAAGTGTGAGTGTGCTATCCCATACCATATTCCACACAAACGCTATATCAGCAAAACTCACAACCCCAACCCCCAAGCAAAGCAATGCCCCAAGAGAGCTATACACCCACAAGGGCAACTTAAAAGGGCGGATATAAATGCAAAGCAAAGTCAATATAAAAATAAGAAATGCCATAGATTCTACTTTTTTGCGTGGGATAGCTAAGGGAACTTCAAAGCATTAATCCTAGCTAAGTTTTACTACACAAGCTTTAACCATAAACTTTAACAATGTATAATGTAGCTCTCGCACGAAGCCGCATAAAATTTGGGGGAAGTGAATGAAAAATATCTTTTGTTAATCTTGTGTTGTTTTTCTCTTTACGCAGGGGAGTTTGGGGAAAAAAGCAAGATGAGCCTTGGTGTGTATGCCAATACGGGGGCGAGTATGGGCGGTGGAGTAGAGCTAGGCTTTTCACTCTTTCAAGGCTCACTTTTAAGCTTACGCAATAGCATTTCACTTGAATCTAAAGCCTCCAAACTTTTTAATGATGAACGCTTTGATTCGCAAATTTTTGGAATCTATGACAAACTAAGCCTTGGCATTCTCACAAGCAGCACAATCGCTTCAAGTATTGGCTTTGAATACTTCCGCCCGTATCTTTATCCAAGCGGAGGCTATGGCTTCCTAAGCACAAAAGAGAATCTCGCTAAAACTCCGCAATATTGGGAAGTGAATGCGGGAATGGGACACGAATTTATCTCACACTTTGGGCATACTTTATTTTTTGAGCTTGGCGGAGGGGTAGGCAAACTCACTTCAAATCCCATAAACCTTAGCCAAAATACCCCACTGGGCGGAATGGTAAAAGTTTTACTTGGGTATAGATACCACTTTTAAGGAAGAAATATGAAAGTAACAAAAAAATCTCTAATGAAAATGCCACCGCTCAATCCGCAAGAACAAGCCGTGATTTTACACAAAGGCACAGAAGCCCCCGGAAGCGGAATCTATACAGATAATGATATTGTGAATGAAAATTTGCCAAATTCGTCCAAAAAAGGAAAAAGCCAACACACAAAGTGCGAGGCTTTAGATTTGGGTTTTAATAGTAAAGATGATTTGAAAAAAGTTTATTTAGCAATACATAACAATATAATTCCAAACTTAAATAATCAAGTTTTTTCTCAAGTGATTTTAGAAAAATTCTCAAGCAGCAAAATTGGCTGGTTACATATTGCATTAAAAACACCGAAATGGAGTAGGGGGACAGAATTTAAAATAAGTTATGATGGTAGCAGTTATGTAGATTTTGATAAAACCCAAAATATGGTAGATAAATTTTAAATAAAGGATATGATTGTGAAAAAATATGCCGTATTTATTGCTGTCTCTTATACACATCTCCGAGCCCACGAGACGCGTAGTAATCT
>OWHX01001431.1_pt1 | contig 9967 bp, 10 predicted proteins | sample 1732801 | NCBI WGS metagenome assembly OWHX01 (sample SAMN05065755, study PRJEB22554) | human gut metagenome | biome: ENVO:2100002; feature: ENVO:00000062; material: ENVO:00002003 | host: Homo sapiens | place: USA
TACACTTCTAGCTTCGTCGGCAGCGTCAGATGTGTATAAGAGACAGAGTATATAGAAACATTTACTATAATTTATAATTGAATGATATATGATAATATCAAAACATATAATAATATATTATTTCATTTACTTTTGTATGTTATAATAGTGTTTCATATCAAATTAAAGGATAGTAAATGATTATCGCGGTGGCGAATGAGAAAGGTGGTAGTGGAAAAACCACAATAGCGGTAAATCTTGCTTGCAGACTTGCACAAGATGGTGATAGAGTAACGCTTATTGATGCCGACCCACAGAAATCCACAGAAGTTTTCTCAAACAATCGTTCTCTCTCAGGACTAGCTCCTTTGTTTTCAAACATTTCAAAAACAGGCGCATCTCTCAAAGACGAGATTTTGATACAAAAAGAAAAAAGTGATGTTGTCGTAATCGATACAGGCGGTCGAGACTCTAAAGAAATGAGAATCGCTATGAGTAGAGCAGATTTACTTATTATCCCCACAATCCCAAGTCAATATGATGTGGTAGTGATGGACAGAATGCTTGAAGTATTTGACTTGGCGAAAGAAGTTAATGAGCATCTCGCAGCTCTTATTTTGTTTAATAGAATCTCACCAAATCCATTGCTAGCAAGAGATTTAGAGGATTTACGAGAATATGTGGCAAAACGCATCAAGGAGCGAGCATTGAATGATTTGATAGTCTTAGATTCTCTTATCTATGAACGCAGAGCGTATAAAAAGGCGGTGGAAGATGGCAAGACACTAAATGAGTTTGCTCAAAACAATGATGACAAGGCTATTTTGGATTTTGAGCGATTTTTTGAAGAGATTGTAAAAATCGGCAATAAAGTTCTAGAGAAAAGGAGTTAAATATGGCATTTAAGGAAGCACCAAGAAATAATAATGGGATTAAAAAAGTCCAAGAAGATAGGTTTATAGAGCAGGCGCGTGGTGAGACAATATATGAAAAGCAAAAAGTCGATAAAAAAGGCTTCAATGTTCTTTTGCCTATTGAAACCATAAATCTACTCAGAGAATATCAGCGGACAGAAGCTAAAAAAATAGAGTCTCAGGCTTATATCGTCAATGAAGCAATTTTGCTATGGCTCAAAAGCAAGGGGTTCATTGGAGAGTGAATCGCCCAATCGCAAGAAATGGGGCAATACTTGTGTCAAAGGGGCTATGCGAAGCCGAACGCATAAACGCCCACTTCGATTATACCTAAATTTTAAGCTCTTATGATTAAGTAAATCAATGTTATAATCACCAATGGTTTTCAATTTGACTTTCTCCTCAGTGGAGCAAATTAACCCTAGTGGAGCTGTAATCCACTAGGATTTTCACAAGCTCAACACAGCTAAAGAAAATGAAAAGGGGCGGATATGATAGCTTATGAAAAATACACTAATATGAATCGCAGACAGCTTCTCAACTCGCTATTAAGTGCAGAGAAAAAAGAGCAGAAAATCAAAGCAAGTTTGAGCGAGAATAGTGAGCTTATAAAGTTTCTAAAATCAAAACTCAAAGAGAGCCTAGATTCTCCAAAGTATTACACACTTGAAACATCTCCAGCGATGAAAAAGATGAAACAATGGGAGAAAGATAATCCGCAAGAAGCACAACAGATTAGGCAGGAACTAGAAGAAGAAATGAAAGGTTGTTATGAAAATCATCATTCCAAGCAAAGTTGATAAATATCTTGTTAAGCAAGGTAAGGGAGACCCTAGAGGGATTGATAGAGTAACGCAGTTTATAGAGCATTTTCTTGCCACTGCCGAGAATCCCACATCTCTCCCAAATTGCAAAAAAATGCAAGGCACTGACAACAATTGGCGATGGCGTGTGGGCGATTATAGAATCATTGCCGAAGTAAAAAACAAAGAGCTTGTAATACAAATCATAAAAATCGCACACCGACAAGAAGTATATGACCAATGAAGCATATCTCAAGCATAAATTCAAAAAATCAAACCCTACCAAGAAAGAAAAAGAGTGTGAAGCTCCGCGAGAGCAAAAAGAGAACGCACAAGCGACAATAGACATAGGGGCAAGTTAGCAGATAGCTTAAGAGCAAGAAGTTAGAAATAGCAGAATCCACAAACCAAACTCCACTATTCCCATACCAGCCACGAATCAACCAAACCCCCAACTAGTGTGCAAAATCAAGCGCGATAGCACATAGCAAGTGAGCGAAGCGACTGCTAATGACTGCCGCACTACGATATTTTTGTAATTTAAGCTTAATCAAAAAAAAAAAAAATAGAATTTTGTTTCTGCATTTTAGATTTTGGCTACTTTGAAACTTAAGGAGATTGATGTGAAAAGTCGTTTGTTTGGTTTAACTGCAATTATTTGTTCTTTGGCGTTTGGGATTCTCCAAGCAGAAAATGCTGCAAAGTCCAATGATTCACAGGGTTATGGTAAGTTTTTTATCGGTGCTGGTGCTACATTTTTTGGTTGGAAAGCGCAAGTTGGTGCAGAAGCTTTGGCTGGGTATCAATATTATTTCCCTAAGGAATACTACATTGTTGATAAATTCAGGCAGGGCATTAGGGGATATGGAGTTGTTGCGTATGGCTTTTATGGTGATGGTGGCACAGATTTTGATGGGAATAAGTATTCTCAGGCATTGCACAGCTTCCCTATACTTGCTTTTGTGGATTATACGCTAGACTTTACACCAAAAGAAAAGTATGTGTGGGGGATATTTGGTGGGATTGGTTTGGGGGTTGTTCCTATAATACATTCTTACACAAGCAGAAGTATTTATGGTCTCGGTAGCTCAGGAAGTGCAACTAATTTTGATGTTGGATGGGCTGTTCGAACAGGCGGAAGCCTAACGATAGACAATAAACATCGATTTGAGCTATCTCTTGGTGGTGGGTATCAGTATGTAGGGCTACGATATATGCTCTTTCTCTAAATCCAACTTCTACGCCCGAATTTAAAGCATATAGGCAAGTATGTAGGGTAAAATCCATTTCACAAATCCCTAGCAAAGAGCCTATATGCAAGCCACCGCCCAAAGTCAAAAACTAGATTCTAGTGTGAAAGTGGATTTGTAGATCGCCACGCTTTGCTCTAGCAAAGCTTGCGATGATGGGTTAAGGTAGATTGCTTGGGCTATTTGTTGTTTTCTAATGTCGCAGTATATGCACTATATGCTATGATACAGAATCCAAGAATAATAGAGCCAAATACAAGATATTCCATTTCTTACTCCTTTTTGCTTTCATAGATTTGCTTGATGATTTTTCTCATTTTCTTGTTGATTAACAATGCGATAAATGCAAACATAAACAAAAGAATAATAGATGAAATTATAATCCATAATTCGCTTTTGTTGTAGTTTGTAGCTAGCCAGCCAATTATAGCTAAGAATGAAGCGACAACTATCCCTAGCCAGAATTTTAATATTGCTAAATCCTCTTTTAATCCATCTAGCTGTGGCATTATTCTCCCTTTAATAGACTTAGCTAGTCTTAGCCCTTGTGCTTCTCTTGGCAGTGCTTATACTCTAGGGTATTTGTGCTTGTCAAGCGCAAATTGTAGCAAATGTTTAAAATAGGGGCAATGCTCCACATAATACTTAAGCGAGCAGCCGACACTTTGTCATTGCGAGCGGTGCTTGCACCGCGTGGCAAAGCAAGCGTAGCGCAGCTTCTTTAGTAATCCACAAGCAACAAAACAAAAAGCACAAAAGTGGATTCTAGGGTAAAATCCATTTCACAAATCCTTAAGCAAAGAGCCTATATGCAAGAAAACCTAAGCACTCCAAATATTTTACAAGCCACTCAATCCTACAAGCAAGCCCTACTAGACACCGCCCAGCTAGGCAAATCAAACGAACATAGCTACCGCACGCAGCTACAAAATCTGCTCAATGCCCTAAAACCCCTGCCTATCCGTATAATCCACGAGCCACAAGCAGAAGTAGGACAAGGTAGTATCCGCCCAGATTTTAAAGTCTATAAGCAGATAGATTCTGCAACCGCTCTAAGCTACAACGCTCTTGTAGGTTTTATAGAATGCAAGGAATGGGGTAAAAAGCTAGAACTTGACATAAAGGGCAAGCAGATTGAAAAATACCTTGCTGTATGTCCTAATATCCTATTAACCGATTATAATCGCTTCATACTCATTAGTTTTGGTAATGTGATTGATGATGTAACGCTTTTTCCTTACGGAATAGATGCTAATCTTTTAGCCCACGAGCAAGAATCGCATTTGCTAGAGAGCTTAAATAGCTTTCAACATCTTTTATATGATTTTTTTAATGCAAGTTACGCCACGATAAAAAGCAAACAAGAGCTAGTGAATGTCCTATCCACACAGAGCTTTTACCTTGGGCTAAAAGCTAGAGAATCTTATCACTCCACACCACGCACAAGCTTTCACAAGTTTTTTGAAAAGACTTATGAGACCTTTAGGGCTATCACGCGATATGGCTTAAGCATTGAAGAGTTTTGCGATTTATTAGGACAAAGTGTCGTATATGGGCTGCTTGTAGCGTATTTAGAGAGTGAGTTAGATAGTGCTAGTCCTTTGGAGTATGTTGGCGTTGAGAGTATAGCCACGCTTCTGCCTAAAGAGTTTCATCTTTTAAGCGAGTTTATCTACTTTTCAATCCCTAGCTTCCATATCCCAGAGCCTGTATCCTACGCGCTTGAAAATATCAAAAAAACCATAGCCCTTATAGATAAACCCGCCCTTGCCACAATGCTCAACACACAAATAGAATCCATATCCATCTATCTCTATGAAGACTTTTTAAAAGCCTATGATGATTTGCGTGGGAGTGAAAAGCGTAAGGAAGGGGGCGTTTTCTACACGCCAGAGCCTATTATCAACTGCATTTGCTCTAGTGTGCATTCTCTACTCAAAAGCCACTTCAACAAGCCAAAAGGCTTTTTAGATAGCAATGTCAAAGTGCTAGATTTTGCCACAGGCACGGGGAGCTTTTTGGCTAAAGTTTTTGAGCTTATTTTAGATGAAGAAAAATCACGCGTATGGCAGCAAGAAGCGATTAAAGAGAAGTTTCTTAAAGATATTTATGGCTTTGAGCTAAGCTTTGTGCCTTATATCGTAGCACATATTAAGCTTTCTTCTATCCTTAAATCAAGGGGCTTTAGCAGCTTTGATAGTGAGAATAAGCTCCAAATATTCCTTACAAACACGCTAGATTTAAGCATTCAAGCTGATTATAAAATGACTATGCCTTTATTGCTTTTAGAAGAGCAAGACAAGCTTGCACGCAGGATTAAGCACACAGATGAAGTGCTAGTGATTATGGGCAATCCTCCATATAACAATAAAAGCAAAAACAATCTCCCTGAAATCCAAAATCTCCTTAGCACCTACAAGCAAGGACTTAATGAAACGAAAATCAACCTTGATGATGACTACATTAAATTTATGCGATTTGCACAATGGAAGCTCCTAGAGCGGTATAATCCAGCAGAATCCGCTCCTTTAGTGCTAGATTCTAGGCAGGGGATTATGGGCTTTATCACAAATAATTCTTACATTTGGGGACGCACACATCGCAAAATGCGAGAGTCTCTCTATAATGCCTTTGATAGAATCTATATCATCAATCTCCACGGCGATAGTGAGAAAGATAGGAAAGAAGATGAGAATGTGTTTGATATACGCGTAGGCGTGTGTATTAGTATTTTTGTGAAATACCCTGAAGGGCATTCTGGCAATTCGTCTTTGGGTAATCATTGCGTTGATTCCACAAATTTTGAGAGAACCGCAGACCTCAAGTCTAGCTCTCCCTCAAAATTTGTGGAAAACAGCACAAGCACCACCGCAAATACTAGAATCGTGGATTCTACAAACACAGATTCTCAAAAAGTGGATTCTAAGATTTTCTACTTCTCCACAAGTGATAATGCAATTTACAAAAGAGCGGATAAATATGCCCTGCTCAATGACATAGCCCAAAAGGGCTTAGATTCTATCTCTTGGCAGAATCTAGAGTGTGAAGCACCTTACTTTTGGTTTATCAAACGCGATTTAGACTCACACGAGTATGAAGAGTTTTTTGCCCTAGCTGAAGATAAGGCATTGGGAGATTCTAAAGCGATATTTGAGACTTATGGCAGTGGAAATAAAGCCGAGCGAGATAGAATATGTATCCATTTTAATGAAGCAGATTTGCATAATCTCTTGCACGATTTTTGCACCCTAGATACAGAAGCTATCCGCACAAAATACACACTCAAAGAAGATTCTAGGGATTGGAGCGTGGATAGGGCAAAGGCTGATGTGCTAGAGCATTTTACAAAAGCTGAAAAATCTCCTTTAATCCAGCAAATCGCCTATCGTCCCTTTGACACACGCTACACATTTTTTAGCGGTAAGAGCAAGGGGTTTTGGGGGACACCATCAGCTAAAATTTCTAAGCATTTTCTTCTAGGGGGGGGGCAGAATCTTGGGCTATGCACCACAAAGCTTTCAAACCAAGATAATTATGCTTATGGATTTATAATTGATAACATTGCTGATGTAAATTTTAGCGGACAAATTGCAAACTCTGATATGGTAATTCCGCTTTATCGCTACGAGCAAACAACAGGCGATGATGATAAACAAACGCATACGCTAGAGAAGCTCCCAAACTTTACAGAAGTTTTTAAAGCCTACTGCCAAACTCATAAGATTCTAAAATCCAAAAGCCCGGAGCAGATTCTGCACTTCATCTATGCGAATTTGTTCCACCCGCACTACCGAGCAAAATACGCGCAATACTTACGCATAGGCTTCCCGCGTATCAACTTTGAAGTAAGCAAAGAGAGCTTTGAAGCCCTAGAGTCTATCGGCAGGGAGTTAGTAGAGCTGCATTTGCTGCGTAAGATTCCACAAGATTCTAGCATTGAGCTTGACTTTAGAAATGAGCCTAAGAATAATCCTAGCTACACTATACAAAAGCTAAACGCCAAAAACCGCTTTGTAGATTCTATGCTGATACTCAATGATGATTTATGTATCAAAGGTGTAGATACAGCAGTCTATGACTACACCATAGGCGGTTACAAGGTGATAGAAAAGTGGCTAAGCTACCGCAATGACTACACTTGTAGTAAGCTTGAGCTAGAGCATTTAGAATCTATCTGCAAGATTCTAAAACGCACCATTGCCCTGCAAAAAGAGCTAGAGCAAATCGCATTGTAAGCAAAGCCTCTACCGATACACCCCAAGGTAGCGCGCTAGGAAGTTAAACACAAACGCCACGCCTGTGGCGATGATCTTGCCCACCATAGCAGAAGTGCCTAGCCACTCCACGCAGGCATAGAGCACTCCCATATCAATCACAAGCCCCCCAAGGCTCACCAAATACACCAGCGCGCCCTCTTTGAGCAAGGAGTGCTTGCGCGATGTGAAGATAAAAATCCTAGCGAAGATGAAGTTCCACAAAGTCGCTATGACAAAGCTTAGCACCCCAGAGAGCAGGTATTGCAGCCCAGCTTGCAAGCCTAGATAGAAAACCGCCCAGTTAATAAGCGCGGCACTCCCGCCCACGATCCCATACTTCACAAAGCTAGCAATATGCCCCATACACCGCACTCCTAGAATCTAAAGCCGCGATTATACCCAATCAAAGCTAGATTCTAGGCTCTACCCTTTGGGCGTTTTTCTGTCATTGCAAGCACATTGAAAATCCGCGTGGCAATCTATACTAGATTTTAGCTTGTCTTTATGGATTGCTTCGGCTACGTCTCGCAATGACGGAGAATGGGCGTTATCCTTAGAATCGGGGCTTTGTTAAAAAGTGGATTCTAGGATTTTTGCCTTTTGGGCGTTTTCTTTGTCATTGCGAGATTTTGACTTGTCAAAATCGTGGCAATCCACAGAATCCACCGCCCTTGCCCTAGAATCCTCGTTTGAAAACAATGCCGAAAAATCGCAAAACGCGGATTCTGCTAGCGCAATGGCGCGGCGATGATGACAAAGCTTTATCGCTGCTAGAATCCACTTTTCACAAGGGCTGTTTCTTGCCTGTGCGAGCCTGCTTGTGTGCTATGCAAAGCTTGCAATGGCAAAGCGCGATTAAGCAAGCCTAGATCTACTCAATGGGCTTAAACTCCACCTTGATTTCGCGCCTTATAATCCCAAACTGCCTAAGCGTGTGCGCAAACCAAGGGAAAAACCACCCCTCCCACTGCCAGTGTGGGAACTCCTTTGGCACAAAAATACGCACCGATTCTAGCCCGCTAGACTCTGCCTCTCTCACCTGCGCTACCCACGCTTTGGCATAGGCTCTATGCTGCAAGTAGGCATCTCTAGGTCGCTCATCATAGCCCTGAAATGGATGCAAAAAGCCAAAGCCCACGACAAACACCGCCGGCGCGATGAGTCTAGGCACAAAGCGCAGCAGCACAGAGAGCCACACGCAAGCAGTGATCGCCACACTTAGCAGCAGCCCACTCATCAAATAATGCTTCGCCCCACACGATGAGACGATCCCCACATAGCCGATCGCCAAAATCGCCAGCCATAAAATCTGCGCCGCAATAATGCCGCGAAGCTCTCTGTGCTTAAAGGCTAGGGCTAGCACGCACAATGCCAGCACGATAAACAGCACCCAAAATCCCGCGCGGAAGCTTTTGAGATGCTTTATCGCATAGGAGATCCCAAAGCCAAAGTCATAGCCGCCGCAGTAGCTCCCACGACCGCCATTTAGCCCATACCACACCGCCACAAGAAATAGCCCCACACAAAGAGCTAGCACAAGCTCATAAAATCCAAAGGACTTCATAAGTGCTAGGGGGCTTAGGGATTTATGCTGCTTAGCAAGGGTGGCAAAGAGTAGTGAAACCCCGCAATAGCTTGATAGGATAAGTGCGGAGCTTGTCATAGAAAACTGGCTAAGATAGAGTGCTAGTGCTCCTATGCCTATAAGTGCATATATGGCGGGGTCAACGCTCTTGCAAGCGTGGGCTTGCTGCTTGCTAGGGCGCAGAATCTGTGCAAATTGATAGCGCATAAGCAGGATAAGCAATGCTAGATTTAGGAGATTTGGGATAATGTAAAAGGCTGTGAGCGTAAGCGTGTAGCCTAGCCCCTCTGCTTGCAAATCCGCGGGCAAAAATAGCGGCATATAAGAAGCCTTGCTCGCGCAAAAGCCGATGATGACAAAGCTGCTTGTGCTAAAAAGAGCTAGAATCTGGTGGCGCGTGATAAGTAGGCTCAAGCGATAGAGGAGATAGCACAAAGCTAGCGTAGAGGCACTTAGCACAAATGCACAGGTATAGACCATCGCATCGATGAAGTCTAGCCCACTAAGCGGCATAAACACATACGCACACAGCACGCCAAGCCCCGCGTGTGCCAGAAGCGGCAGAATCCTATCTGGGATCCAGCCATTATCACCCGGCTTCATCGTGCCATAGATACTAAGGTATTGCCAATCATCACCCCAAAAGGGCAAGCTAGGATAGCCATAGCCAAAAAAGAGCAAGAATATGCCAAAAAGCAGGGCAAAAAAGATGAGAGTATAGAGCGTGCTAGATCCTGCTTGCTTGTCGCTGCAAGCAGGCACACTGGAATCTCTGTCATTGCAAGCATTCTTGGGCGCGTGGCAATCCACTGCGGTGCTGTCATTGCGAGACTTGCTTGGCAAGTCGTGGCAATCTATACTAGATTCTAGGTCTGGGCTTATGGATTGCCGCGCCACTGCTGGCGCAGTGTCTCGCAATGACGGAGAAAAGCTAGAATCTAGGCTTTTTGTGCTTGCTTGTGCAAGTCGCTCGCGGTTAGACTTGTAGTTTTCATTACTGCTCTGGGATTCTAGGATTGTAGATGAGAAAGGCTTGCTTTGCGAACGCTCGCAAGGGCGCATACTTGGCGTATGTAACTGCAGCGAGCGTGAAGCAATCAAGCCTTTATCGCTACAAGCCGAATCCCTTAAATCTGTCTCTTATACACATCTCCGAGCCCACGAGACGCGTAGTAATCTC
>OWHX01001434.1_pt1 | contig 9941 bp, 6 predicted proteins | sample 1732801 | NCBI WGS metagenome assembly OWHX01 (sample SAMN05065755, study PRJEB22554) | human gut metagenome | biome: ENVO:2100002; feature: ENVO:00000062; material: ENVO:00002003 | host: Homo sapiens | place: USA
GAGATTACTACGCGTCTCGTGGGCTCGGAGATGTGTATAAGAGACAGATTTTACTGTGGGTGCTTTTAGCATTTGTTTCAAAGAAGATGGGCGGCAGCATGGGGATGGGAGTCGGCAAATCGACTGCCAAGGTATATGTGGAGAAGTCCACAGGCGTCAACTTCAAGGATGTTGCGGGACAGGATGAAGCCAAGGAATCTCTCCAGGAGGTTGTTGATTTCCTTCACAATCCTAAGAGATATACAGATATCGGAGCCAAGCTTCCTAAGGGTGCGCTTCTTGTGGGACCTCCGGGAACAGGTAAGACACTCCTTGCCAAGGCAGTAGCAGGAGAGGCAGGAGTACCATTTTTCTCACTTGCAGGTTCAGATTTTGTGGAGATGTTTATCGGAGTCGGAGCTTCGAGAGTGCGTGATTTGTTCAAGGAAGCACAAAAGATGGCACCATGTATTATCTTTATCGATGAGATAGATGCAATAGGAAAGAGCCGTGACAGCAGATACGGCGGTGGCAATGACGAGCGTGAGCAGACACTAAACCAGCTCCTTGCAGAGATGGATGGCTTTGATACATCAAAGGGATTACTTATATTAGCAGCAACTAACCGCCCTGAGGTGCTTGATAAGGCACTTCTTCGTCCGGGACGTTTTGACAGAAGAATCATTGTTGACAAGCCTGACTTAAAGGGGCGTCTGGAGACCTTAAAGGTACACTCAAAGGATGTCAAGATGGATGAGTCGGTAGACCTCGATGCACTGGCACTTGCAACAGCAGGACTTGTTGGCTCAGATCTTGCCAACATGATTAATGAGGCTGCCATCAATGCAGTCAAAAACGGCAGACAGCTTGTAAACCAGTCAGATCTCTTTGAGGCCTTCGAGCTTGTTGCAGTCGGTGGCAAGGAAAAGAAGGATCGTGTCATGAGTGATAAAGAGAGAAAAATTGTCTCATACCATGAGGTTGGACACGCACTTGTATCAGCCCTGCAGAAAAATACAGAGCCTGTGCAGAAAATCACAATCGTACCACGTACCATGGGAGCACTCGGATATACACTCCAGACACCTGAAGAGGAGAAATACCTTGAGACAAAGGACGAGCTTCTCGCCAAAATCACAACATATATGGCAGGTCGTGCAGCAGAGGTGCTGGTATTTAACTCAGTCACAAGCGGAGCCGCAAATGATATAGAAAATGCCACAAAGATAGCCCGTGCCATGGTAACAATGTACGGAATGTCAGATAAATTCGGCATGATGTGCCTTGCAACAGTACAAAACCAGTACTTAGAGGGCGGAGCAGGATTAATCTGCGGAGAGAATACAGCATCGCAGATAGATGATGAGGTACTCTCAATCATCAACAGCAGCTACGCAGAGGCCATGAAGCTCCTCGATGAAAACAGAGAAATCCTCGACAGTATATCAGAGTATCTCTACGAGAAGGAAACAATCACAGGTAAGGAATTCATGAAGATGTTCCGCGATATGAAGGGACTTCCGGATCCGGACGAAGAAAAAGATGGTGAAGAGAGCAAAGAGCAGGAAAATGCACAGAATGATGCACAGAAAGATACGACATCAGCAGCAGATTCGCTCCTTCGTAATGCCACAGACCAGCCTGCAGATACAAATGAATCTTCCGGATATACAGCGCCGGATGATAATACATTGAATAACTAGTACCTTATAGGTCAATTTTCGAACACAATGAGCAACCAAGCAATTTTCGCGTAGCGAAAGAGCGAAAAAAGAATTTCGCATAAAAAAAGCGCAGTAGAAAAGAGTTTCGCACACATAAACTGAAAAAGCCGGAGGGTGCATAGTGTGTTCAGAAGGAAAATATGAACTGCCGCGGGCTTCCGGGCAAGAAAAGGGACGAAAAAGCCTTGCAAACAAAGAAAACCAAACGGAGAGAAACCCCGCGGCTGACTTCATATTTTCCTGAGGAATACACTGTGTGCCATGCCGGCAACCACACAACCTAAAAGTGCGAAACTCCACCACAACCAACCCAAAGAGCGAATATGGAAAAAACATTTGATATCAAAGAAGAATTAAAAAAACTCCCGGATGCTCCGGGAGTTTATATTATGCATGACAAGGATGATGTAATCATATATATCGGCAAAGCCAAAAGCCTGACGAAGAGAGTACATCAGTACTTTCAGGCGAGCCACAATGAGGGCATCAAGAAAAAACAGATGGTAGAGCATATAGATCATTTTGAGTATATAGTCACCGACTCTGAACTTGAGGCCCTTGTTTTGGAGTGCAACCTGATAAAGGAGCATACACCAAAGTACAATACTATGCTTCGTGATGACAAGACATATCCGTACATCAAGGTGACACTGGGAGAGGACTATCCGAGGGTGCTGTTTTCGCGTCAGATGAAAAAGGACAAATCCCGTTACTTTGGTCCGTATACGAGTGCCTCTGCGGTGAAAAGCTCGATAGATCTGATAAACAAAATCTATAAGCTTCGCACCTGCAACCGCAGGCTGCCGCGTGATATAGGAGCAGACCGGCCGTGCCTCAACTATCATATACATCAGTGCAGTGCACCATGCCAGGGGTATGTGACGAAGGAAGAGTATGCCATAGCGGTAAAGGGAGCGATAGATTTCTTAAACGGCGACTATGAGCAGACAATAAAGGCTCTTAGCGATAAAATGCTAAAGGCTTCAGAGAGCATGGAGTTTGAAAAAGCGGCTGAATACAGGGATCTGATAAACAGTGTGAAACAGGTAGCACAGAAGCAGAAGATAACAAATGCCGACGGCGAGGATAAGGATATCATAGCACTGGCAAATGACGATACTGATGCAGTGGTGCAGGTATTTTTCATAAGAAACGGAAAACTGATAGGCAGAGACCATTTCCATGTGAGGGTTGGAAGCGAGGAGGCTGCGGATGATGTGTTAAATAACTTTGTGAAGCAGTTTTATTCCGGAACACCTTTTATACCGCGCGAGGTCATGCTGCAGAGTGAAATAGAGGATATGGCTGTTTTGGAGCAGTGGCTCAGCGAAAAGCGAGGCAGGCGGGTGAATATAAAGGTGCCGCAGAAGGGCATGAAGGAAAAGCTTGTTGAGCTTGCCTACAAGAACGCACTCTTAGTGCTCAGCCAGGATAAGGAGAGGATAAAGAGAGAAGAGGGGCGCACAATAGGAGCTGTAAAGGAAATCGAGGGACTTTTGGGCTTACATGGATTAAACCGTATGGAGGCCTATGATATCTCAAATATCAACGGTTTTGAGACCGTCGGCTCCATGATAGTGTATGAGAAGGGCAAGCCTAAAAAGAGCGATTACAGAAAGTTTAAGCTACGCACAGTTACGGGACCTGATGATTATGCGTCAATGCACGAGGTGCTCACACGCCGCTTTACACATGGCATGGAAGAACAGAAGCAGCTTGAAAAAGATGGTTCTCCACAGGAAATAGGCAGCTTCAACCGTTTTCCGGATATTATAATGATGGATGGTGGAAGAGGTCAGGTAAATATATGCCTTCAGGTGCTTTCTGAGCTGGGACTCGACATACCTGTGTGTGGCATGGTGAAGGATGATTTCCACCGCACAAGAGGTCTTTATTACAACAATGTGGAGATACCTATCGACCGCCACGGCGAAGGCTTCAAGCTCATCACGAGAATACAGGATGAGGCACACCGCTTTGCAATAGAGTTTCATAGGTCACTGCGCTCAAAGAGTCAGGTACATTCGGTGCTTGATGATATTGAAGGCATAGGGCCGGCACGCAGAAAGGCGCTTATGCGCCGTTACCAGTCGCTAGAGAAGATAAAGGAAGCAGATGTCGAAGACCTTATGCAGACAGAGACCATGAACGAAAAAGCAGCACAGGCAGTGTATGCATTTTTCCACTCTGCCACGTAGATTTTGAAGCTAATCTGTGGTATACTAAAAAACAAATATACATCAAGGGGGACCGCGAATGGATGCATTACACTCAGTATCAGTTGCAAAGGTAGCAGAATTGCTCGATCTCAACAATCTCACAAAAGAGATGAACCTAAAGGAGAGGGCGATAGAGTGCTCGGACGTCAACAGACCGGCGCTTCAGCTCTCAGGATATTTTGATCATTTTGAGGAGAGACGAATACAGATTATCGGAAATGTAGAGTATACCTATATAGAGAAGATGAGCGACAGCGAAAAAAAAGAGCGCTATAGCCGCTTCATGGAGTTTGATATACCATGTATCATCTTCTGCAGAGATTTACAGCCGGATGAGATATTTATGGAAGAGGCCAGAGAGCACGGTATTCCGGTGCTGTCAACAGGTCGTTCCACATCAAGCTTTATGGCTGAGCTCATCTATTGTCTTGGTGAGCAGCTCGCACCATGCATCACAGTGCACGGCGTGCTGGTAGATGTATACGGCGAGGGAGTAATGATCACAGGCGAGAGCGGTATCGGAAAGAGTGAGGCTGCACTCGAGCTCATCAGACGAGGACATCGTCTTGTGACGGATGATGTGGTGGAAATCAGAAAGATCAACGAGCATACGCTTATGGGTACTTCGCCTGAGATTACCAGACACTTTATAGAGCTTCGTGGCATCGGAATCATCGATGTCAAGACACTTTACGGAGTAGAGTGTGTAAAGGAAAAACAGCAGATAGACCTCGTAATCAAGCTCGAGGACTGGAAGAAGGAGGCAGATTACGACAGACTCGGCCTCGAGGAAGAATATGCCGAGTATCTCGGCAACAAGGTAGTGTGTCATTCACTGCCAATCAGACCGGGACGTAATCTGGCAGTCATCGTAGAGACAGCAGCAGTCAATCACAGACAAAAAAAGATGGGCTACAATGCAGCTCAGGAGCTGTATCGCCGCGTCCAGGCAAATCTTACAAAAAATTCGGAGGTATAATAAATCATGGCAATAGAAAAGAAAAACGCCTGGGAGAAATATCCCCAGGGACCTGAAAGAGAAAAATTATTTGCATTTGCAGAGGATTACAGAAGGTTTATATCCGGCTGCAAGACAGAGCGCGAGTGCACGGCATCAGTTTATGCTGACGCCACAGGACACGGCTTTGTAGACCTTGATGAGCTCATCGAGACAGGAAAGAGCGTAAAGGCAGGAGATAAAATCATAGCAAACAATATGGGAAAGGGACTGGCGCTGTTTATCGTGGGCAGTAAGCCTCTTGAGAAGGGTATGAATATCCTCGGAGCACATATTGATTCACCTAGAATGGACTTAAAGCAGGTGCCTTTATACGAGGACACAGACATGGCACTTTTAGACACACATTATTATGGCGGTATCAAGAAATACCAGTGGGTCACACTGCCGCTTGCACTTCACGGAGTCATCTGTAAAAAGGATGGCAGCACAGTGACAGTCAATATCGGAGACAAGCCAAATGATCCTGTAGTGGGTGTGAGCGATCTGCTTATTCATCTGTCAGGCGAGCAGCTGGGCAAGAAAGCTTCAGAGGTCATAAAGGGCGAGAGCCTTGATGTGCTCATTGGAAGCATACCGGGACCAGAAAAGGACGAGGACGACAAGGATATCAAGGAGAGAGTAAAGGCCAATATCCTCACAATACTTTCACAGGAGTACGGTGTGGACGAGGATGATTTCCTTTCAGCAGAGATAGAGGTGGTACCTGCCGGAGAGGCAAGAGACTACGGACTTGACAGAAGTATGATCATGGGTTACGGCCATGACGACAGAGTGTGCGCATATCCTTCATACAGAGCTATGCTTGAAATAGAGGGCACACCGGAATATACAAGTGTATGCCTGCTCGTGGACAAAGAGGAAATCGGCTCAGTGGGAGCCAGCGGCATGCAGTCACGCTTTTTCGAAAACTGTGTGGCAGAGGTGATGAACCTGGCAGGAGACTACAGCGAGCTTGCAGTCAGACGTGCACTGAAAAACTCAAAGGTACTCTCATCAGACGTATCAGCAGCCTTTGACCCGAACTATCCATCGGTTATGGAAAAGAAGAACTCGGCATACTTCGGAAAGGGCCTTGTATTCAACAAATATACAGGCGCCAGAGGCAAATCAGGCTCAAACGATGCCAACGCAGAGTATGTTGCAAGGCTTAGAAATATCATGGATACAGCAGATGTTTCATTCCAGACAGCAGAGCTTGGAAAGGTAGACGAGGGAGGCGGCGGAACAATCGCATATATCCTCGCAAACTATGACATGAATGTTATTGACAGCGGTGTGCCGGTGCTCAACATGCATGCGCCATGGGAAATCATCAGCAAGGTCGATTTATATGAGGCATTCAGAGGCTACATTGCATTTTTGAAGGAAGCATAGGCTAAAGGAATATAAGATGAATCAGACATTTGTAAAAAGTGTAACAGAACAATTGCCGCAGCTTGGTCTCCTGCAGGATGAGCCGATGAAAAAACACACGACATTCCGCATAGGAGGCCCGGCAGATTACTATGCAGAGCCTGATATGAGTCAAATTTCAAAGCTTATAGAGATGGCTAAGGCATGTGATATGCCGGTTACAGTGATAGGAAACGGAAGCAATCTGCTGGTAGGAGATAAGGGCATCAGAGGCCTTGTAATTGGTATTGGAAAAGGCCTGTCCGAAATCGATGTGACAGAAGCTGTGGCGCAGCAAAGCACAGCACAAGACAACGGTCATATCATCACAGCAGGCGCCGGGGCTATCCTTGCAGCAGTGGCTGCAAAGGCAGCGGAGGCATCGCTTTCAGGTCTTGAGTTTGCATCGGGCATCCCGGGAAGTGTTGGCGGAGCGGTAGTCATGAACGCAGGAGCTTACGGCGGAGAGATAAAGGATGTCCTAATCGATGCCACAGTGCTCACAGCAGAGGGCGAGCTAAAGTCTGTCACAAGGGATGAGCTTGACTTATCCTACAGGCACAGTATAGTCCCGGAAAAGGGCTATATAGTGCTGTCAGCCAGATTCAGGCTCACACCAAAGCCTAAGGATGAGATAAAGTCATATATGGCAGAGCTTCGCGCAAAGAGAGTGGAGAAGCAGCCGCTTGAGTACCCAAGTGCAGGCAGCACCTTTAAGAGACCGGAGGGCTATTTTGCAGGGAAGCTTATCATGGATGCAGGTCTTCGAGGTTACAGCGTGGGAGATGCACAGGTGTCTCAGAAGCACTGCGGCTTTGTAGTCAATAAGGGCGAAGCCACTGCAGCGGATGTCCTGACACTCATAAAAGACGTGCAGGAAACAGTTTTAAAGCAGTTTGGAGTAAAGCTCGAACCGGAAGTTAAGATGATTGGAGAATTCTAGTGAAATTTGTAATAGTGACGGGCATGTCAGGTGCCGGAAAAAGCACAGCAATGAAAATGATGGAGGATATGGGATATTTCTGTATAGACAATCTGCCTATACAGCTATTAGATAAGCTCATAGATTTTTCAAACACCTTCCACAGTGATGTGTCCAAGGTGGCAGTCGGCATAGATGTGCGAAACGGTTCAGGAATTGATGCGATTCCACAGACGCTCGAGCAGCTAAGGCAGAAAAATTTTCCGTATGAGATACTTTTCCTCGATGCTGAGGATGAGGTGCTTGTAAAGCGATACAAGGAGACGAGGCGAAACCATCCTCTCGCAGGCAGTGAGCGCATCAATAAGGGCATCGTGCTTGAGAGGGAAAAGCTGCAGTATTTAAAGGACAATGCTGACTATATCATAGACACAAGCCAGCTTCTCACAAGGGAGCTTAAAATTGAGCTGGAAAAGATATTTGTGCAGAATGAGGATTACAAAAATCTGTTTATCACGATACTGTCCTTCGGCTTCAAGTATGGCATACCGTCAGACTCTGATATAGTCATGGATGTGAGGTTTCTGCCAAATCCCTACTATGTGGACGGACTACGCGCGAAAACCGGCAATGATAAGGAGATACAGGACTATGTCATGCAGTTTCCGGAGGCAAATGAGTTTATCGACAAGCTTGATGATATGATAAAGTTTCTCATTCCAAACTATATCTCTGAGGGTAAAAACCAGCTTGTTATATCTATAGGCTGCACCGGAGGCAAGCACCGCTCGGTAACGCTTGCAAACGAGCTGTACAAGAGGCTTAGCGGCTGTAATGACTATGGACTTAAGATAGAGCATCGCGACATAGGAAAGGATGCATTGAGAGGTAAATAACATGTCATTTTCCAGTGATGTAAAGGAAGAGCTGGCAAAGCAGGTATCAAAGAGCAGGCACTGTCAGCTCGCTGAGCTTGCAGGCATCATAGAGCTTTCGGGCCGTATCAATGAAAAAACAAAGGGACTTGAGCTCGACACCGAAAACCTGCTGCTTTTAAATAAATATGCCACACTTATGAAGCGCGCCTTTGGCACAGATACCACAAAGGCGCTGGATGAGCAGGATACCGGAAAAATACTTGCAGCGCTTAAAATCACGGCACAGCCTGTCAACAGACAGACCGCAGACGGACTGCTTCTTATGCAGACATGCTGTAAGAGAGCCTTTATCAGGGGAGCCTTCATGGCAGCAGGCTCGATAAGCGACCCCAACAAAGCGTACCATTTTGAGATAGTGTGTCATACGAAAGAGCAGGCAAAGCAGCTTCAGGAGCTCTTGTGCGGCTTTGATACGGATGCCAAGATAGTAGAGCGCAAGGGGCACTATGTAGTGTACATAAAGGAGGGCGCCCACATCGTGGACAGTCTCAACATCATGGAGGCGTATGTGTCACTCATGAAGCTGGAAAATGTGCGCATATTAAAGGAAATGCGCAACAGTGTAAACCGTAAAGTAAACTGCGAAACCGCAAACATCAGCAAGACTGTGAATGCGGCAGTAAAGCAGATAGAGGATATCAGACTGATACAGAAAATGAGAGGACTCGATGATTTACCGGCGCAGCTTCGGGAGATGGCGCTGCTTCGGCTTGAATATCCGGATGCACCGCTAAAGGAGCTCGGAGGATATCTGAATCCGCCAATGGGTAAATCGGGAGTCAACCACAGGCTTAGAAAATTATCGGCGATTGCGGAGGAACTGAGATAGATGAAGAAAAAGCTTTTATTTGTATTTAATCCCAAATCAGGCAAGGGGCTTATAAAGGAGCACCTGGTAAATATCGTGGACATCATGACAAAGGCCGGATACAAAATCACCATTTATCCTACACAGTGTCAGGGGGATGCCATAAAAAAGGTCAGGAAAAATGCTGAGAAGTATGACCTTGTAGTGTGCAGCGGCGGAGACGGCACACTCGACGAGGTAGTGACCGGCATGGAGCAAAGCGAGGTAAATGTACCGATAGGATACATCCCTGCGGGCAGTACCAATGACTTTGCAAACTCTCTCGGCATACCAAAAAATATGGAGGAGGCCGCAAGAGTTGCCGTAAACGGTACTCCATTCCCGTGTGATGTGGGAGGCTTCAACGGAGATACCTTCGTATATGTCGCAGCCTTTGGCCTTTTTACAGAGGTATCCTACCAGACCTCGCAGCAGATGAAAAATATACTGGGACATGCAGCATATATTTTAGAGGGTGCAAAGCACCTGATGGATATCACCTCGTACAGGATGAAGGTGAGCCATGACGGTGAGATAATAGAGGATGAGTTTATATATGGAATGGTGACCAACTCCCTTTCGGTAGGAGGCTTCAAGGGCATATCAGGTCCTGACGTACTGCTTGATGACGGCCTTTTTGAGGTGACACTCATCAAGAATCCAAAAAACCCAATCGAGCTCAACAAGATACTTGCGGGACTGGCAAACCGTGAAAATGACAATGAGCTCATCTACTCCTTCAAGACCAGAGAGCTGCATGTGGAGAGTGAGGAGGAGGTACCGTGGACACTCGACGGAGAGTTTGGCGGCAGCCACACGGATCTGACCATCACTAATCTGAACAAACAGATTACCATTATGTGCTGATAAATACAAAATCGGGCATAAAATAGTAATAG
>OWHX01001453.1_pt1 | contig 9880 bp, 9 predicted proteins | sample 1732801 | NCBI WGS metagenome assembly OWHX01 (sample SAMN05065755, study PRJEB22554) | human gut metagenome | biome: ENVO:2100002; feature: ENVO:00000062; material: ENVO:00002003 | host: Homo sapiens | place: USA
CCGTAGCCTACGGTGATGCGGTAGTCGTCCGGGGTGCCGCCGTGGGCATCCAGATAGTTCATCAGCTGTTCCAGCGCTTTTTCAAAGCTCTTCTGTCGGCCGCGGGCCACGCCGCCGGAGAAGATCTCGCCATCCTTGAACAGGATCATCGGCTTGATGCCCAGCATGTTGGCTGCACGGCCCGTCACCTTGCCAATGCGGCCGCCCTTGATGAGATAGTCCAGATTGCCTACCGTGAAGAAGATCTGGTTGGTAGCTTTCTCTGCTTCCAGCCATGTCACAGTCTCGTCCAGCGTGCAGCCTGCGTCCCGCATGGCCACGGCGTTTTCCACCATGGTGGACTCGGTAACGGTAGCCGCCGCGCTGTCAATGACCTCAATGCGGGCATCGGGGAAATCTTCCAGCACCAGATCCCGGGCATTGCGGGCGCTGCCCACACAGCCGCTCATCTTGCTGGTGAACACCAGACACAGCACATCCCGGCCAGCAGCAGCATGGGCACGGAATGCCTGCTCAAAGTCCTCAATGGAAGCAAGGCTGGTTTTGGGGTAGGCCGAAGGGTTGTCCACCATGAACTGGTAGAAGTCCCGCACGGCGATCTCCTTGCCTTCTTTGCGGTAGTGCTCGCCGTCCAGCGAGACATAGAAGGGCACGACCTCGATTTGGAGCTGTTTGGCAGTGTCCAGCGTCAGGTCGCATGCGCTGTCGGTAATGATATCAAACATCTGTGACGCTTCCTTTTCTGAATCATTCAGGAGCTTTGCAGGGGATCATACGTGGTGGATATAAGCCTCACGCTCGGCACCCACAGAGATGTAGGTGATCTTGCAGCCGACAGCCTTTTCCAGATATTCCACGTAATCGCGTGCTTCCTTGGGCAGGTCTTCCCACTTGCGGGCTGCGGTGATATCACAGTGCCAGCCGGGCAGGTACTCCACCACGGGCTGTGCGGTGTCCAGAGCTTCGCCCATGGGGAAGCGGGTGGTGGTGCTGCCATCGGTCAGCTTGTAGGCAGTGACCATGGGGATCTTTTCCATGTAGTCCAGCACGTCCAGCAGGGTCAGAGCAACTTCATCGCAGCCCTGGCAGAACACGCCGTAGCGGCTTGCCACCAGATCGATGGGGCCAACGCGGCGGGGACGGCCGGTGGCTGCACCGTACTCGTGGCCAGCCTCACGCAGGTCGTGCTTTTCCTCTTCGGTCATAGCCAGCTCGGCAGCGAAGGGGCCGTCACCCACGCAGGAGGAGTAAGCCTTCATCACGCCGATGGAGTTGTGCAGCTTGTGGCCCGGGATGCCTGCGCCGATGGGAGCGTAAGCACCGATGACGTTGGAAGAGGTGGTATAGGGGTAAATGCCGAAATCGATGTCGCGCAGAGCGCCCAGCTGAGCCTCGAACAGGACCTTCTTGCCTGCAGCGTCTGCATCGGCCAGATACTGGCCCACATCGCAGATGTAATCCTTGAAGATGGCGGCATACTTTTCGAGCCATGCCCACATCTCATCCACGCTGATGGGAGCTGCGTTGTAGCTGCCCTCCATGACCAGATTCTTGGAATCCACCATGGTGACCAGGCGCTTCTTCACAGCGTCGTCCAGATGCAGCAGGTCGCCCATGCGCAGGGTCTTCTTCATGTACTTGTCGCCGTAAGCGTAGGCAATGCCGCGCTTGGTGGAGCCGAACTGTGCGCCGGTCTTGGACAGACGTGCTTCTTCCAGACCGTCCTGCTCCACATGGTAGGGCATGGTGATGGTTGCACGGTCGGAGATCTTCAGGTTTGCCGGGCTGATCTCAACGCCCTGCTCCCGCAGCTTGTTGATCTCGCCGTCCAGATGATGCGGGTCGATGACCATGCCGTTGCCCATAACGCAGACCACGTTCGGACGCAGGATGCCGGAGGGCAGCAGATTCAGCACGAACTTGCCGCGCTCGTTCTTGACCGTGTGACCGGCGTTGTTGCCGCCCTGATAACGTGCAACGATGTCATACTCCTGGCTGATGAGGTCGACCATGCGGCCCTTGCCTTCATCGCCCCAGTTGATACCCGTAATTGCAGTAAGCATAATAAATGACCTCTTTATCATTTTTTCAAAAGACAGCCTTTTCCGTGCACCTTGCCCGGGATACGCCACCTTGGGAAAACACATCAGCAGGCATACACAAAACACATACCAATGCAAGTATAGTATAGCACAGATCGCCGTGCAAAAAAAGAGGAAAACACAGCTTTTGGCTGCGTTTTCCTCCAAAAAAGTGTGCGCAAAATTGTGCGTTCAGCTGCGGGGGTTCTCAAAGTCGGCACGGCGGATCACCTTGTGGATAGTGCCGTCCGGCTCCTGAATGGAGGTGTTGGCCAGCTGCGCGCGCAGGCTAGCCTTCATGTCGTCGATGTATTCGCGGCGCAGGGCCTGCTGCTCTGCCTTTTCGGCCTCGGTCAGGCCGGTGGTCTTGCTCTTTTTTGCCAGCTCGTTGATGCGGGCGATCTTTTCCTGTGTCATGGTGCCTCCTGTATTTTCAAGCGGAATATGTTATAATAAGAAAGCAAACCCTCTCAGTCATTGCTGTGCAATGCCAGCTCCCCCGAAAGGGCGAGCTTTTTAAGGAATTTTCTCAATCAGTATAGCAAAGGATGATAAAAATGGCAACTCAATTGAATTTTGCACAGCAGATGGATGCCGTGCTCAAAACGCTGGACGGAACCCGGCCGCGCCTTTTGCTCCACGCCTGCTGCGGCCCCTGCTCCAGCGCAGTGCTGGAACAGCTGTGCCAGTATTTTGAGATCACAGTGCTTTACTATAACCCCAACACATGGCCTGAAGAGGAATACCACCGCCGCGGCGAGGAGCTGAAGAAGTTCGTGGCAGCAGCCCATCCTCTGGGCGTGACCGTGGTGGAGGACCACTACGACCCGCAGGAGTTCTACTCCGCCGTCACCGGCCTTGAAAACGAACCGGAGCGGGGCAGTCGGTGCACGGTCTGCTACCGGCTGCGGATGCGCCGGGCGGCGCAGTACGCCAGTGAAAACGGCTTCGACTGGTTCACCACCACGCTGTCCATCAGCCCGCATAAAGATGCCAAGCGCATCAATGCCATCGGGCAGGAGCTGGAAGCCGAGTTCGGCGTAAAGCATCTGCCTTCGGACTTCAAAAAGCACAACGGCTATCTGCGCAGCCTGCAGCTTTCGGAGGAATACGGCCTGTACCGGCAGGATTACTGCGGGTGCGAGTTCAGCGCGAAGGCAAGAGGGATCGAAAAGTAAGCCGTTATCGGGCAGGCCGCTTTTTGCTTACTCTTCCGGCAGCTTTGCCACCAGCAGGGTGAAAATAATCAGCCCCACGCAGGGCACGATGTTGGAAGCCATACCGGCGGCAAGGCCAGCCTTTTCGGCTACGATGCCAATGATCCACGGCATGAGGATGGCACCGCTGGATGCCACCGGCAGCATGATGCCCATGCTGGTCACGCTGGTCATGCGGCCCGCGCTGGCCACAGCGGTGGGGTTCAGGCCCGCCATGGAGAACGCAAACGCAAACAGCAGCACGATAGCCATGACCTGCGTGTGGGCCATGACCAGCAGCACATAAAAGATCGTACACAGCACGCTCATGCCCACCATGGCCTTGCGCGGGCTCTTGAACGGGAACACGAACGCAATGAGCAGGCGTGCCACCAATGTGGCCCCCCACATGACCGTGACGGTGTAAGCCGCCAGTGTACCCGCAATGATGCCGCTGCCCTTGAAGTAAGTGACCATCCAGCCGTTGACGCTCTGCTCTGCAGCGTTCTGGAAGAACAAAAGGCCGGTCAGCATCCAGAACCGTGCCGAACGCAGAAAGCTCCAGTCAATGGCCTGCTTTCCCTTGGCATTCTTGGCCTTGCCGCCGCCCAGCGGAGTAAATCCATACACCAGCCAGAGCATCAGGCCCAGCACTGCCAGCAGGAATACTGCCAGTGCGGTACTCACCCTTGCCGCCGCCGCAATGAGGAAGGGGCACAGCAGCGCACCGCAGGCGTAGCAGCTGTGCATCAGGTTCATACCCCGGGTGCGGTCGGCAGAGTGATCGCTGACCAGAATGGTGCAGGTGTTCATGACGCTGCCCTTGGCAATGCCCACCAGAAAAAACGCCAGCGCCAGCACCGCCACGGCACCCGTCAGGCCCATGATGCCGTAGCCCACCGCATAGCCGATGGTGAGCAGCAGCACACTGGGCTTCATGCCCAGTACACTGGGCAGCATACCAATGAGCAGGCCTGCCAGCAGATTACCCACACTCATAAGTGAGAGCAGAGTGCCGGTCATGCCGTAGGCAAAGCCGTAGCGCTCCTGCAACAGGCTGACCACCACGCCCGCACTGATGGCACAGATGCCACTGAAGAAGAAGGTAAGAAAGCCTGTATTCCGCAGGCGTGCAGACTGTTGTTCCATAATCGTCCTCTTTCTGTGAAAATATCCTCCTTCTATTTAACCATAATTCCGCCTCATTGCAACCGGATTTTCTTACAAAAAGTTGCAAAAAGCCCGCCGGGTTCGGACGATTTAAAATGCCCTCCGCGTTGCTCTGGGCATAATTCAAGGAAGTATTACTCTGGATTTCGGTAGAACGGAACGCCTGCGGGCGTTCCGTTCTACCGTTTTCACAAGAAAGGTCGCAGAGATGAGATGCATTTTCCCGTCACAGCCCCTCTCGTGAAAAAAGCGTTTGGAGCGCTCCGCAGAGCGCGACAAACGTGAAATTAAAAATGATTTTTCCGCTGAAGATGCCCAGAGCAACGCGGAGGGCATTCCCAATCATTTTCTATGCAAAAAGCCCGCCGGGCATCGCTGCACGGCGGGCTTTGGTTTACAGTTTACTCTGCCTTGGTCTCGGGCTTTGCCTCAGCCTTGGCTTCCGGCTTTGCTGCGGGGGCAGCAGCGGGAGCGGCGGGCTTCACCACGGGCTTCGGGGGATTGGGGTCATCCTTCAGCGGGAAGAGGATGATGTGCTTGGGGCACTTCTGGGCACACATGCCGCAGCCCTTGCACTTGTCATAGTCGATGCGGGCCACGCCGTCCACCACGTGGATAGCGTCGAACTTACAGGTGCGCTCGCACATACCGCAGGCAATGCAGGAGGTGGTGCAGGCCTTCATGGCCACAGGACCCTTGTCCTTGTTGGAGCACATGACCACCGGCTTGCGCGGGCCGCCCACGTCGATCATGATGACCTGCTTGGGGCAGATGTTTGCGCAGGCACCGCAGCCGGTGCACTTGTCCTTGTCCACCTTGGCAACGCCGTCCACAATGTGGATAGCATCGAACTTACACACCTTGGTGCAGTCGCCCAGGCCAACACAGGCAAAGGAGCAGGTCTTGGGACCGCCGTACAGTGCAGCAGCGGCTGCACAGGTCTGGATGCCCTTGTAATCATAAGCAGGCTTGCAGTGCTCGGAATTGCCCTGACACTGGACAACCGCCTTCTTTTCCACAGCGCTGGCCGTGCCGCCCATGATCTTGGCAATGGCAGCGGCAGCCTTGGGGCCGCCGGGTGCGCACTTGTCGCAGGGCACGCCGTCCATGACCACAGCCTTTGCGTAGTCCGCACAGCCTGCGTAGCCGCAGCCGCCGCAGTTTGCACCGGCAAGGCAGTTGGTAACTTCTTCAATGCGGGGGTCTTCCTCCACCGCCATGAACTTGGACGCTGCGACCAGAACGATCGCGCCGACTGCGCCCACGATGGTACACAGGATAACAGCAGATACAATATTCATAATCCTGTTCCTCCCTTACAGCGTGACATTGAACAGGTTTTCGACGATGCCGCCGAAGCCCATGAAGGACAGGCTGGTGATTGCTGCTGCGATCAGGGTGATGGGCAGGCCCTTGAAGGGTGCCGGGGGATCGCAGGCTTCCACGCGCTTGCGCACGCCGCTGAACATGACCATGGCCAGCATGAAGCCGCAGCCTGCGCCGATGGCACACACCAGAGCCTCAATGTAAGCAACACCGAAGCCCATAGCAGCCACATCTGCGCCGTAGTCGCCCACGACCAGAATGGTGACCGCCAGAACACAGCAGTTGGTGGTGATCAGGGGCAGATAAACGCCCAGAGAGTTATACAGTGCAACCACGTACTTCTTGAGGAAGATCTCGATGAACTGCACCAGAACAGCAATGACCAGAATGAACACGATGGTCTGCAGGTAGCTCAGACCAGCCGGGTCCAGAATGAAGATCTGGATGGGGAAGGTAACGGCCGTTGCCATGAACATGACGAAGATGACGGCACCGGACATACCAACCGCAGAATCCAGCTTTTTGGAAACGCCCAGGAACGGGCAGATACCGTAGAACTTCACCAGCACGTAGTTGTTGACCAGGATCATGCTGAAGAAGATCGCAGCGAGTTTTACTAACATCTTATTCTGCCTCCTTCTTCAGGTTATCAAGGTCGCAGCAGCTCTTGCGCTCGATGCGGGCGTCCAGCTTGCCTTCCAGCCACACACAGCCGGCCATCAACAGGCCAAAGCAGAAGAATGCGCCGGGAGCCTGCGTCATGATGGAGACCTTGGCAACGCTTTCCGGGATCACCTGGAAGCCCAGCCATGTGCCGCTGCCCAGGATCTCACGGATGGATGCCATCAGGGTAGCGGTGAGGGTGTAGCCAACGCCCATGCCCACGCCGTCCAGTGCGGAGTCCACGATGCTGTTCTTGCAGGCGAACATCTCGGCACGGCCCAGAATGATACAGTTGACAACGATCAGGGGCAGGAACACGCCCAGAGCGTTGTACAGGCTTTCCATGTAAGCCTGCATGAACATCTGAACGATGGTCACGAAGCTTGCGATAATGACGATGTAGCAGGGCAGATGCACCTTGCCGGGGATCACCTTGCGCAGCAGGGAGATCATGATATTGGAGCACACCAGCACGAAGGTGAAGGCGGCACCCATGCCCAGAGCGCTGGAAACTGCAGTGGTAACTGCCAGAATGGAGCAGGTACCCAGAACCAGACGCAGAACGGGGTTTTCTTTGATAATGCCGTTGGTAAGGATGCTTACCTTGGACTTATTTTCTTGTGCCATTTCTTACCAACCTCCTTTACGCCAGCTCGTTGTAGCAGTTGACACAGTCATTGATGGCAGCAAACAGAGCGGTGGACGAAATGGTTGCGCCGCTGTATGCGTCGTAATCCTGATTCATCACAATGTTCTGGGTGCCGTCCATGCCGTCGAACTGCGCCAGGAAATCGTCACTGCTCACGTTGGAGCCGATGCCCTTGGTCTGGGTGGAAGCGTCTACCCAGATGCCGGTCTCGGCGCCGTTGGCGTCGAAGCCCATGATGACGGTCAGGATGCCGCCGTCAAAGCCCTTTTCCTCGGCCTTGATGGCAGTGCTGCCGTCCGGAGCTTTGACCACGCCGGTGATGCCGGCGGTGGTGTAATCGGTCACTTCTTCCAGCTCGCTGGCATCCGAAACGGAGGGCAGCACGCCGACATAAGCGGCCAGAGTGGTGCGCTTGGTGTTCTCGGCAATGACCGGGGCGGTCATGCCGTTCACCAGTGCCAGCAGCAGGCTGGCGATCAGGGAGATAACGCTCAGCACAACGATGGGCTTGATGGTGCTCTCCCAGTTGGAAGACTTACTCATTTGCCAGCACCCTCCTTTGCTTTCTTTGCAGGCTTGATGTAGCCATACGGGGTCTGACGGGTCAGATCGTTGATGTAGGGAACCCACAGGTTCATGAACAGCAGTGCGAAGGACACGCCCTCGGTGTAGCTGCCCCAGTAACGGATGGCAAAGGTGACGATGCCCAGTGCCACGCCGTACACCAGCTTGCCCTTCAGGGTGAAGGGGCTGGTAACGTAGTCGGTAGCCATGAACACGGCACCGAACAGCAGGCCGCCGCTCAGCACGGCAACCAGAGCCTCGTGCACACTGTGGGTAGCAATGAGGTAGAACACGAACATGCTGCCGACGTAAGAAGCCGGGATGGCGATGCTGATGGTCTTGGTGGCCACCAGATAAATCAGGCCCAGCACGATGGCCAGTGCGCAGGTCTCGCCCAGCACACCGCCGTGGATGCCCATGAACAGATCCAGCAGGCTCAGCTTAGACTTATCGGCCACAGCCAGCGGGGTAGCGCTGGACAGCTGGTCCACCGCTGCATCCGGGAACACCCACTTGTTCATGGAACCGGCAAAGCTGATGAACAGCACGATACGGCCCACCAGAGCGGGGTTGGCAAAGTTCATGCCGATGCCGCCGAACAGCTGCTTGACGATGACGATGGCCACCAGATCACCGATGATGAGCTGGCCGATGGGCATGCCCACGGGCACGTTCATGGCCAGAATGATGCCGGTGACGACGGCGGACAGGTCGCTGATGGGGTTGGTCTTCTTGAGCAGCTTGCAGTACAGCCACTCAAAAGCCACACAGGCCACCACGGACACGGCTGTTACCAGCAGTGCACGCATACCAAAAATGATGGCAGAGGCCACCACGCAGGGGCACAGGGCGACGATCACGTTGGCCATCAGGCTCTGGGTGGTCTCTTCGCTGCGCACATGCGGGGAAGCCGAAACAATAAGCTTCGTATCCATTACTTATTGCCTCCTTTTTTGATTTCACCAAGGTAGAACGCCTTTGCCAGACTCATCATCTGGGTAACAGGGCGCTTTGCCGGGCAGACGAACGAGCAGCTGCCGCAGTTGAAGCAGTAGTCTGCATGCAGCTTGCCCAGCTCCTGCACATCGCGTGCAGCGTAAGCCTGATTGACCTCCACAGGTTCCAGACCCATGGGGCAGTACTCCACGCAGCGGCCGCAGCGGATGCAGGGATTCACCGGTGCAGGCTCTGCAGCGGCCTTGCTCAGGAAGATCAGGCCGGAGGTGGTCTTGGTGGTGGGGTAGCTCAGGTTCTCCACAGCGGGGCCCATCATGGCACCGCCGGCAACCACTTTGCCCAGCTCGCCCTTGACACCCGCAAAATCGATGATGTCCTGATAGGCAGTGCCCACAGGGACAACGATGTTCTGGGGCTTTGCGCAGGCGTCGCCGTCCACGGTGATGGTGCGCTCGACCACCGGCATACCGGTAGCCAGATACTTGCCAAGGGTGGAGACGCTGGTCACGTTCATGACGATGGCGCCGGCATCTGCAGGCAGACCGCCGTGGGGCACTTCGCGGCCCAGACATTTTTCAATAAGGATCAGCTCTGCGCCGGTGCCGTAGACACTGGGCAGGGGCTTGACCTCGATGGTGCTGTCGCCATTGGTCTTTTTGCACAGCAGGTCGATGCACTCGGGCTTGTTGTTCTCAATGCCGATGACGCACTTCGGGATGCCGGTGTACTGCAACACGGCCTTGATGCCGCGGATGATATCATCGCTGCAGTTCAGCATCTCCTGCGTATCGCTGGTCAGCCACACTTCGCACTCGGAAGCGTTGATCAGCAGGGTATCCACCTGCTGCTTGGGCTGCAGCTTTACGTCGGTCGGGAAGCCTGCGCCGCCCAGACCGACCAGGCCGCACTCACGCACAGCCTTGAGGAAGCTGGCCTTATCGGTCACTTCCGGTGCCTTGACAGCCGGGTCCACGGTCTGTTTGCCATCGGTCTTGATTACGACAGAGTCGCACATGCGGCCATTGGACAGACGGAAGGGCTCCACTGCGGCAACCGTGCCGGAGACACTGGAGTGGATGTTTGCAGAGACGAAGCCGCCAGCCTCGCCGATCTTGGTGCCAACGAACACCTCGTCGCCCTTTTTGACCAGAGCTTTGGCGGGAGCGCCGATATGCTGGCTCATGAGGATGCGTACCTGCGCGGGCAGAGGCATCGGGATCGGTTTGCTTGCAGCAGTTGCCTTGTCATGCGGCGTATGCGCGCCAAGCGCCGCA
>OWHX01001517.1_pt1 | contig 9532 bp, 7 predicted proteins | sample 1732801 | NCBI WGS metagenome assembly OWHX01 (sample SAMN05065755, study PRJEB22554) | human gut metagenome | biome: ENVO:2100002; feature: ENVO:00000062; material: ENVO:00002003 | host: Homo sapiens | place: USA
GTTCAATACTCCCCATCTCGGTGTAAAAATCGACATGGGTGCTACAAAGACTGTTACCGGATTGGGGACGTTCAGTGCTTACGGTGCGGCTTATGCGATGAGTTCTTGTGCTGTTTATACCAGCGATGACGGGGCCGGGTGGAAACTCGTAACGCCTGAAGAGGGCTTGTCGATGACGCCTGCCGGAACGCAGTATGTTTCGTTTATCGCGCCGATAACCGCTCGTTATATAATTTGGCATATGTATGGGTCGGCGCCTCTCAGCTCCGAGATTTATGTTTATTCCAAATAGAGGTGGGCTTTGAATAGTTTTTGAGGGGAAGCCGTCCGGTCCGAGACCGGGCGGCTTTTTTGACCGAGAGGGCCTGTGGGATATGGTATATGGGCGATTATCGGCCGGAGCGTGTGCAACGGAAGCGAAAAAAACGTACATTTGTGTCCATGAATGAACGGCATATAGACATAAACGAATTCGATTACGACCTGCCCGACGGGCGGATCGCCAAGTTCCCGCTGGCCGAGCGCAGCGCCTCGAAACTGCTGGTTTACCGCGGCGGGGAGATCGGCGAAGCGCATTTCGCCGACATCGGCGACGTGCTGCCCGAAGGCCAGCTGCTGGTGTTCAACAATACGAAGGTGATTCGCGCGCGGATCATCATGCACAAGCCTTCGGGCGCCCGCATCGAGGTGTTCTGTCTCGAACCGCACGATCCGGCCGATTACGAACGGGCGTTCGCCGTCGTCGGGCGGTGTGAATGGTCGTGCATCGTGGGCAACCTCAAGAAATGGAAAGAGGGGTATGTGGAGATCAACTTCGAGCACGAAGGCCGCCCGGAGCATCTGCGGGCGTGGCTCGTCGAGAACCGCGGCCGCGAGCATACCGTGCGCTTCGAGTGGTCGGCGGCGATGACGTTCGGGCAGCTGCTCGAATACCTCGGACGGATTCCGATTCCGCCCTACCTGAACCGCGAGAGCGAGGAGATCGACAACACGCGCTACCAGACGGTCTATTCGAAGTTCGAAGGTTCGGTGGCCGCACCGACCGCCGGGCTGCATTTCACGCCCGAGCTGATCGGGGAGATGAAGGCGCGCGGATTCGCCTTCGAGGAGGTGACGCTCCATGTCGGGGCGGGCACGTTCCTGCCCGTCAAGGACGAGGACGCCGCGCGGCATCCGATGCACACCGAGCATTTCGAGGTGCGCCGTGCGACGGTGGTCCGCCTGCTGGAGAAGTGGGGGCATATCACCGCCGTGGGAACCACCTCGGTGCGTACTCTGGAATCGCTTGCGGCCCTTGCGTGGCGCATCCGCACGGCCGGGACGCCCGATGCCGGGCGGGTCGTGGGGCAGTGGGAGCTGTACGACATTCCCGCGGAGTTTTCGGGCCGCGAGGCGTTGCAGGAGTTGTCGGGGTATATGGAGCGCGAGGGGCTGGACCGGCTGAAAGCCTCGACGCAGATTATGATCACGCCGCTGGACTACGAGTTCCGCATCGTGCACAATATCGTCACCAATTTCCACCAGCCCAAATCGACGCTGCTGCTGCTGGTTTCGGCCTTTGTGGGCGACGGGTGGCGGCGGATTTACGACTACGCCCTCGGCCACGGCTTCCGCTTTTTGAGCTACGGCGATTCGTCGGTGCTGCTGCGGGAATGACCGTTTATGCGGAACGGAAAAGGGACGCCCGACGAGGACGTCCCTTTTTTATTGGCGCAGGGGCGGATTAGAAATTGTATCCGACGCTGATCGTGAAGCAGTTGTTGCGCATCGTGCCCTCGCCGTCGCTCTCCTTGACCAGATTCAGGCAGCCGATGTCGTAGCCCAGTCCGAAGTAAATGCGTTTCCAGACGACGCCGGCGCCCAGACGCACGCCCAGATCGGAACGTTTCAACCCGCCTTCGTCTCCGAAGATGTCGCCCTTCTCGTCGCCGACCTTCACTTTGCCGCCGATGCCGAGCCCGTAGTAAAGACCTGCGAAGGGTTGGATCGTAACGATGTCCTTGATGTTGAAGTGGTAGTTCACCAGCACGGGGATTTGCAGGTAGGAGGGGCGGAAGCTCACGCCGTCGACCTTGCCGCCGCGGCTCGAGAAGGCAAGCCCGGTTTCGAGGTAGAAGGGCAGTTTGTTGCAAAGCAGGATCTGATCGGTCACGGCGACGTGGAACGAGGCCCGCGAGTCGGTGCTGATGGACGCACCTCCGGCCGAAATCGAGTAGCTCGACAGGTTCAGTCCGGCGCGGACGCCCAGGATGTTCTTTTCGTAGTTTTGCGCCGAAACGGCATTTGCCAGCAGGATGGCGGCCACGATAAGCAATACTTTTTTCATAATGAATGGGTTTGGGTTTGTATACGTGGCAAATATAGGATAATTTTTTCGAAAAATCCCCCCCCCGAATTTTTTTACAGACAATGAAAAAGAATATCCGTAAATGCTTTTGTTTTAGCCGGATAGCTGTCGGATGTCAGAAATTGTACCCGATGTTTACGGTCAGGCAGTTGTTGCGTATTTCGGCGCTTTCGGGCTGGAGTGCGTAGCCGAAGAATTCGCCGCCCCGGAACAGGTCGCGGCAGCCGATGTCGTAGCTTATGCCCAGGTAGATGCGTCTGATGACGAACCCGGCGCCCGCGCGCACGCCGAAATCCATGCGGGAGAGGAAGCCCGGGGCGCTGAACATATCCTCGTTGCCGTATTCGGTCTTCATCGCGCCCCGGATGCCCACGCCGCCGTATATGCCCGCGAAGGGTTGGATCGTGAGGAGATCCCGGATGTGGAAATGGTAGTTGACGAGCAGGGGGGCCTGCATGTAGAACGGACGCATGGTCATGTTGTAGATGTCGCCGTAGATTTCAGCGGCGGCCCTGCCGCCGCGGCTCGAAAAGCCGATGCCCGTTTCGAGGTAGAGGGGCAGGCTGCGGTGGAGCAGGATCTGGTCCGTCACGGCGAAGTGGAATCCCGCGCGCGAACCGGTGTTTATCCGCACGTCTTCGATCGAGATGTCGCAGGTCGACACGTTGACGCCGGCGCGGACGCCCAGGATGTTCTTCTCATACCGCTGCGCCCGGACGGCTCCCGCCGACAGCAGGACGAGCAGGATGAATGCGTATCTTTTCATGGAGGTCGATGAAATTATGCTTCGGGTGTGCAGCTTTTCAGGGCCAGTTTCTTGACCCAGACGACGAAGCCGCCCGTGAGGATCAGGTTCAGCACCAGCGTCAGCACCGAGATGATCAGCGCCGGGCCGCCGAGGCTGTATCCCAGGGCGATGAAGATGACGCCCGCGCCCACCTCGCCGCGGGTGAACATGCCGATCGAGAGTGCGAGCCGCTCGCTCAGTTTCCGGTCGCGGTAGAAGAAGACCGGGACCAGCTTCCCGATGTTCGAGAGCGCCGAAACGGCCACGACGTGCAGGATCAGCACGCCCCACGGCATCATCGGCTGCGACGCCGTGATGGAGGTGGCGGCCGCGGCGGCGTCTGCCGCCGAAGCGCCCGTCACGAGCGGCATGCTCATGCCGACAAGCAGCATGAACAGGAACGAGATGCCCGTTGCGGCGCGGCGTTCGGTCGGGGTGTCGATCTCCCTGTGCTTCATCAGCATGCCGATCACGAAGGCCGGAAGCAGCACCTCGATGTGTATGCTGTTTTCTGGTCCGTACCACCGCGCGGTGACGATGTAGAGCGCCTGTGTCAGGGCGCAGACCACCGCCGAAAGCCCCAGGATGCGTTTCCAGTCCTGCCGGACGTTCCACCGCGCCTGCCACCGCCAGCCTGCGATAAGCAGTACGACGACCACGCCCACGATGGCGAACATCTGCCATTTGAGGCCGATCATCAGGATTTGCAGCGGGATCATCAGCAGGATGGTGTCCAGGTCGTCGAAGATAGCCAGCACCTGGATCTTACGGTATATCCAACTGTTTTTCAGGCTTAACGCGGCGAGCATCGTGAAGAGGATACCGGCCGAGGTCGGGGCCGCGAAACGGCTCAGCAGCAGATTCTCCTTCCACGCCGCGGAGTCGGTCCAGAGGTCGGAGGGCAGCAGTACGAAAATATAGTAGAGGACGATCAGCAGCCACGGCAGCGCTGCGGTGGCCATGGCGATGAAGTAATCGGCGGTGTAGGAGCGCCAGCGCGACTTGTCGATTTCGAACTCCCGTCCGACGTTGATCATAATGAATCCCAGGCAGATGTAGAGCAGGGTGTCGGCAGTCGCCTTGAAACCCGGATAGGCCGTGCCGAGTGCGCCGGGAAGCAGCTGCGAGGCGACGAGGCCCAGCATCAGAAAGAGCGAGAACGAAAGATCTTTTCGCATTGATTGAAAGTCGTTTACAGGTTATGCGTCTGTGCCGCGGCACAAAGATACGATATTTGTAGAAAAATCCGCGGAAACGAATGCTGTTGTCGTGAAAAAAATAACAATAATGAAACTGCAATTCACAATTATTTTGTACCTTTGCCGTGCCGATTCAGGGAATTAGCATTCAAACACCATAAAATTCAAATTATTACAACTATGCAGATTGTAGAGATTCACGCAAGGGAAATCCTCGACTCGCGAGGCAATCCGACCATCGAGGTCGAAGTTCGTACCGTATCGGGCGCATTCGGCCGCGCTGCCGTTCCGAGCGGAGCGTCGACGGGCGAGAACGAGGCCCTTGAGCTTCGTGACGGCGACAAGAGCCGTTACCTGGGCAAAGGCGTCCTGAACGCCGTGAAGAACGTTAACGAAGTGATCGCTCCGGCCGTCATCGGCATGAACGTAGCCGACCAGGTGGGCATCGACAAGGCCATGATCGCCCTCGACGGAACCCCCACCAAGTCGAAGCTCGGCGCAAACGCCATCCTCGGCGTGTCGCTGGCCGTTGCCCGCGCTGCCGCCGACTATTTCGGCATGCCGCTCTATCGCTATATCGGCGGCGCGAACGCCAAGACGCTGCCCGTTCCGATGATGAACATCATCAACGGCGGTTCGCACTCGGACGCTCCGATCGCATTCCAGGAGTTTATGATCCGTCCCGTGGGCGCTCCTTCGTTCAAGGAGGGCATCCGCATGGGCGCCGAGGTGTTCCACAACCTGAAGAAGGTGCTCCACAACCGTAACCTCTCGACGGCCGTAGGCGACGAGGGTGGTTTCGCTCCCGCGCTCAACGGCACGGAGGATGCCATCGAGTCGATCATCGAGGCCATCAAGATGGCCGGCTACAAGCCCGGCCGCAAGTGCGAGGGCGGCGACGTGTCGATCGGCATGGACTGCGCTTCGTCGGAGTTCTACAAGGACGGCGTTTACGACTACACCAAGTTCGAGGGCGAGAAGGGCGCCAAGCGTACGTCGAAGGAGCAGGTGGAGTACCTGAAGGGACTCGTCGCCAAATACCCCATCGACTCGATCGAGGACGGCATGTCGGAGAACGACTGGGAAGGCTGGCAGATGCTGACCGCCGAGATCGGCGACAAGTGCCAGCTCGTGGGCGACGACCTGTTCGTCACCAACGTGGACTTCCTGAAGAAGGGTATCGAAATGGGCTGCGCCAACTCGATCCTGATCAAGGTAAACCAGATCGGTACGCTGACCGAGACGCTCGACGCCATCGAGATGGCTCACCGCGCCGGCTATACGTCGGTGACGTCGCACCGTTCGGGCGAGACCGAGGATTCGACCATCGCCGACATCGCCGTGGCTACGAACTCGGGTCAGATCAAGACCGGTTCGGCTTCGCGTTCGGACCGTATGGCCAAGTACAACCAGCTGCTCCGCATCGAGGAGGAACTCGGCGACGAGGCTATCTACGGCTACACGAAGATCTACCGCAAGTAATTTGCTGCCGGAATATAAAGAGAACCGGATGCCGCGAGGCGTCCGGTTTTTTTATGATGCAGCCCCGGGAACCGGAGCGCGGAGGCGATGTCGCCCGACGGATTCGTATCGCATGTTCCGTGTCGGCCAATTGAACTGTCTGCACATGCCAACGAAAAAAGGTCTTCGCAAGAAGACCTTTTCGGGTGGAAGAAGGGGCTCGAACCCTCGACCTTCGGAACCACAATCCGACGCTCTAACCGACTGAGCTACATCCACCGTGTGATACGAGTTCGTCGTATCGGGATGCAAATGTAATACGATTTTTCGGTCCGTGCAAAAAAAACGGCTGAAAAATCGTCCGGAAATGGCGGAAATGACAAAATGGCAGTCGCCTCTGCTCGTTTGTCACGCAAAATCTGCCAAAAAACGGTTGGCACATCTATTGATGGGATAGAGGTTGCGAAAGCGAATGAAACATATTATATCAAACAAATTTAAAACACAAAGCTATGAACGTAAAACCATTATCGGACCGCGTGCTGATTCTCCCGAATCCCGCGGAGGAGAAGACGGCCGGCGGATTGATCATCCCCGACACGGCAAAGGAGAAACCGCTGGCAGGCAAAGTCGTTGCAGTAGGTCCCGGAACCTCGGAGGTCAAGATGGAGGTCAAGGAGGGCGACCAGGTGCTCTACGGCAAGTATGCCGGTCAGGAAATCCAGGTCGACGGCGTGGACTACCTCATTATGAAACAGAACGATATTTTGGCAATCATCTAAATTCGATAAATAGTCATGGCAAAGGATATTAAATATAACGTAGAGGCGCGCGAACTGCTCAAGGAGGGTGTCGACGCGCTGTCGAACGCCGTTAAGGTAACGCTCGGTCCCAAAGGCCGCAACGTGATCATCGACAAGAAATTCGGCGCTCCGCAGATCACCAAGGACGGTGTGACGGTGGCCAAGGAGGTGGAACTGGAGGACGCTTTCGCCAACATGGGCGCCCAGATGGTCCGCGAGGTCGCTTCGAAGACCAACGACGATGCGGGCGACGGTACGACCACCGCAACCGTGCTGGCGCAGTCGATCATCGGCGTCGGTCTGAAGAACGTGACGGCCGGAGCCAACCCGATGGACCTGAAACGCGGTATCGACAAGGCCGTTGCGACGGTCGTGGAGTCGCTGCGGAAGCAGAGCCAGGAGGTCGGCTCGGATTTCGCCAAGATCGAGCAGGTGGCCACCATTTCGGCCAACAACGACGAGACGATCGGTAAGCTGATCGCCGAGGCGATGGCCAAGGTCAACAACGAAGGCGTGATCACCGTCGAGGAGGCCAAGGGAACCGAGACCCATGTCGAGGTGGTCGAGGGCATGCAGTTCGACCGCGGTTACATTTCGGCTTACTTCATCACCGACACGGAAAAGATGGAGGCCCAGCTCGAAAAGCCCTATATCCTGATCACGGACAAGAAGGTTTCGACGATGAAGGAGCTGATGGGCGTGCTGGAGCCGGTGGCCCAGAGCGGCCGTGCGCTGCTGATCATCGCCGAGGATGTCGACGGCGAGGCCCTTTCGGCGCTGGTTGTCAACAAACTCCGCGGCACGCTGAAGATCGCCGCCTGCAAGGCTCCGGGCTTCGGTGACCGCCGCAAGGAGATGCTCGAAGACATCGCCGTCCTGACGGGTGCGACCGTGATCTCGGCCGACAAGGGCATGAAGATCGAGGATACGACGCTGGAGATGCTGGGTTCGGCCGACAAGGTGACGCTCAACAAGGAGAACACCACCATCGTCGACGGCGCCGGCAAGAAGGAGGAGATCGCAGCCCGTGTGGCCCAGATCCGCTCGTCGATCGACAAGGCTACGTCGGACTATGACAAGGAGAAGTTGCAGGAGCGTCTGGCCAAGCTGGCCGGCGGTGTCGCCGTGCTCTACGTCGGAGCCGCCACGGAGGTCGAGATGAAGGAGAAGAAGGACCGTGTCGACGACGCGCTGGCCGCAACGCGCGCAGCTGTCGAGGAAGGTATCGTTCCGGGCGGCGGCGTGGCTTACATCCGTGCCACGGCGGCTCTCGAAGGCCTGAAGGGCCAGAACGAGGACCAGACGACGGGTATCCAGATCGTGAAACGCGCCATCGAGGAGCCGCTCCGCCAGATCGTCGAGAACGCCGGCGGCGAAGGCTCGGTGGTCGTCAACAAGGTGAAGGAGGGCAAGGACGCCTTCGGTTACAACGCCCGCGACGACAAGTACGAGGACCTGCTGAAAGCCGGTATCATCGACCCGACGAAGGTGTCGCGCGTAGCGCTGGAGAACGCCGCGTCGATCGCCTCGATGTTCCTCACCACGGAGTGCGTGCTGGCCGAGAAGAAGTCCGACGCTCCCGCCATGCCGGCGATGCCCGCAGGCGGTATGGGCGGCATGATGTAACGGATTCCCATTTATAAGCGGATATTTCCGCACATCTCTCGAACGGGGCGAATGGAATGTACCTCAAGTACTATCCGTTCGTCCCGTTCTTCACGATGCCCGGACGGATCCGGCTTAAAATCAGAATCCGCCCGGACCGGGACGCGGTATCCGGCATCTGCGCCGTTCCGGCGAATGCACGGCCTGCTCCCGGACCGGCCCGTCCATTTGCCCGGACCGGTTTCGTTTTGCCGGCCGTTTTTCGTACCTTTGCGGCGGAAAGATGCACGTTATGAAAAAAGGAATACTCTACGCCGTGCTGGCCTCGGTATTGTGGGCGATTGTCAATCCGTTCATCAAGCAGGGGTTGAGCTACGATTTCTCGCCGATGAATTTCGCGGGCCTGCGCTTCACCGTTGTCGGAATCATTCTCTTCGCCTACACCTGGCATCGCGGCATGTGGCGCGAGATCATGCAGCACCGGCGGCTTTTCGGCAACCTGATCCTGATCAATATGTTCATGGGCTATACGGCCTTCTATTTCGGAGTCGATTTCGTCAGCGGGGCCATCAGCTCGATCGTCATGGGCCTCACGCCGCTGATCAACGTGCTGCTGGCGCACCTCGTGGCCAGCAACGACCGCCTGAACCGTTACAAGGTCGTGAGTCTTGCGGTGAGCCTCGCGGGACTGCTGCTGATCGTCGGCACGGGCAGCGACGGTTCGCCGCTCGACTGGCGCGGCATCGGGGGTATCGTCCTGCTGCTGGCCTGCATCCTGTTCCAGGGCTATTCCGCGATTTCGGTTTCGGAGGACAAGGGCAAGGTCGATCCGATCTTCCTGAATGCCGTGCAGATGTTTTTCGGCGGCCTGCTGATTTACGGCGTGGGCATCGCGGCGGAGGGTTTCCACCCCTTCTGGGCCAAGCCCGTCGGGTTTTATGCGAGTCTCGGCGTGCTGGTCTTCATCTCGGTCTTCGCCTTCAGTTTCTGGTTCATGGCCCTGCGCACCGAGGGCACGAAGGTCAGCGACATCAATATGTGCCGTTTGATCAATCCTGTCCTGGGAGCCGTGCTGAGCTGGATCATGCTGCCCGGCGAATACCCCGATTTTAGCACCGTGGCGGGCATGGCGGTCATCGTCAGTTCGCTGGTCATCTACTTCCGGGGCGAGACGATCGTGCAACGGTGGCGGCTGCGCCGGCATTGACGCAAAACGGACCGTCCCCCGAAAGGAACGGTCCGTTTTCTTTGAGGCTGCGGCGGTTATTTCTCCTTGCCGCATTTGCGGTTCAATGCTTTCCATATGCCGGCCGGCAGGGCCGTGCAGGGG
>OWHX01001532.1_pt1 | contig 9495 bp, 5 predicted proteins | sample 1732801 | NCBI WGS metagenome assembly OWHX01 (sample SAMN05065755, study PRJEB22554) | human gut metagenome | biome: ENVO:2100002; feature: ENVO:00000062; material: ENVO:00002003 | host: Homo sapiens | place: USA
TGGTCACGCCGCCGGTCTTCTTGGAGTCATACTGGAAGTATGCCTGAACATACTTATCAGTGTGGTCGCCGATGATCTTGACGGAGTTCTTGTTGGCACCGACGGTACCGTCGCCGCCCAGACCCCAGAACTTGCACTCCTTGGTGCCAGCTGCTGCGGTGATGGGAGCGGGCTTGACCTCAGGCAGAGACAGGCCGGTGACATCATCGGTGATGCCGAGGGTGAAGCGCTCCTTCGGCTGATCCTTCTCCAGCTCCTTGAACAGAGCGAAGATGGAGGACGGGGGAGTGTCCTTGCTGCCCAGACCGTAACGGCCGCCGGTCAGGATGACATCATTCTTGCCAGCCTCACGCAGGGTAGCTGCGACATCCAGGTACAGGGGCTCGCCCAGAGAGCCGGGCTCCTTGGTGCGGTCCAGAACTGCGACCTTCTTAGCGGTAGCAGGCAGGACCTTCAGCAGAGCGGAGGACACCCAGGGACGGTACAGGCGGACCTTGACGATACCGACCTTCTCGCCCTTGGCGTTCAGGTAATCGACGACCTCGTCAGCAACGTCGCAGACAGAGCCCATAGCGATCATGACGCGATCGGCATCGGGTGCGCCGTAGTAGTTGAACAGGTCGTAGTTGGTGCCCAGCTTCTCGTTGATCTTGGCCATGTACTTCTCGACGACTGCGGGCAGTGCGTCGTAGACAGAGTTGCAGGCCTCACGATGCTGGAAGAACACGTCGCCGTTCTCGTGGGAACCGCGCATCTTGGGGTGCTCGGGGTTCAGAGCCTTTGCACGGAACTCCTCGACAGCCTCCATGTTGCACATTTCCTTCAGGTCGGCGTAGTCCCACTTCTCGATCTTCTGGTACTCGTGAGAAGTACGGAAGCCGTCGAAGAAGTTCAGGAAGGGAACCTTGCCCTCGATCGCTGCCAGATGGGCAACAGGGGACAGGTCCATGACTTCCTGCACGCTGCTCTCGACCAGCATTGCGAAGCCGGTCTGGCGGCATGCCATAACGTCGCTGTGATCACCGAAGATGTTCAGGGACTGGGTAGCAACGGTACGTGCAGAAACATCGAACACGCAGGGCAGCTGCTCAGCAGCGATCTTGTACATGTTGGGGATCATCAGCAGCAGGCCCTGAGAAGCGGTGAAGGTGGTGGTAACAGCACCTGCACCCAGAGAGCCGTGCACAGCGCCTGCAGCGCCTGCCTCAGACTGCATCTCGACGACCTTGACCTGGTTGCCGAAGATGTTCTTCTGGCCCTGAGCGGACCACTGGTCCACAGAGTCAGCCATCGGAGAAGAGGGGGTAATGGGGTAGATGGCAGCCACGTCCGTGTAGGCATATGCTACATGAGCGGCAGCGGTATTGCCATCCATGGTTTGCTTTGCTCTAGGCATTTTTCTTCCTCCATTCAGAATTTGGTACCTTCTGCGCGGGGCAAACGTCTTTTTACCGGAGCCGGAGAACTCCCTTAAAAAACGTATTGCTCAACTGATAAGCGCCGCACTTCGCCGGAGCCGGAGAACTCCACAAAAGCACACGCTCATCGAGGGCAATAGCCCTGCCCGGGGCCGGAGAACCCCATGAAGGCACTATTGCTCATCTAATATAATAGCAAATTCCGCCGGTAAAGGCAACGCAAACCGACTGTAAAAACACAACAAAAATTCAAGAAATTTTTTAGCGCTTTTTTACAGATGTGTTCTTTGCTGCATCCATGACGGTGTTGTGCTCCAAAATCCAGTATCCATGAGGCTTTTTCTTACAAAATTCTAAATTTATAATTGACATTTGTACAGATCCTGCCGTAAACTTTATCTATAGTATCATGCGCTGCACAGCGCAGGGAAGGACAGGCACAAAACGATGGATGCTGCACATTTTGAAAAGACGCTCTCGAGCGAAGTTCTCTTTGAAGGCCGGGTGGTCACGCTGACCAAAGACGTGGCTCTGCTGGAAAACGGTGAGACTTCTATCCGGGAGGTGGTCCACCACCACGGCGGGGCCTGCATCGTACCGTATTTTGAGGACGGCACCCTCTGCATGGTGCGCCAGTTCCGCTACGCCATGCAGCAGGAGCTGTGGGAGCTGCCCGCCGGCAAGCTGGAAAAGGGCGAAGACCCCTTCGAAGCCGCCAAGCGGGAGCTGGGCGAAGAGTGCGGCCTGACCGCCGACCACTACACCCCGCTGGGCGAGTTCTACCCCACGGTGGGCTATGACACCGAGATCATCTATATGTGGGTGGCCACCGGCCTGCACACCACCCAGATGCATCTGGACGATGACGAGTTCCTGACGCCCGACCGCATCCCGCTGGCAAAAGCCTACGAGATGGTCATGAGCGGCGAGATCAAGGACGGCAAGACCATCGCGGGCGTGCTCAAGCTCAAGGCGCTGGTGGACGAGGGCAGGCTGTGATACTCTACGAAGATACAGCCCTCGTGGTAGTGGACAAGCCCGCCGGGCTTTCCAGCGAGGACGGCGTACCCGCCGCCCTGCGGAAGCTCTGGGGCAGGCCCGACGCCTATGTGGGCGTCATCCACCGGCTGGACACCGGCGTGTCGGGTCTGATGGTCTATGCAAAGACCCCGCAGGCAGCCGCCGCCCTCAGCCGGCAGGTGACGCAGAGCCAGCAGGTTTATGCCGAACAGGATGGCCGGGCCGAGTCTGCCGCCGGTACACCGGACGCGCCGCCTTTCGTGAAACAATACCGCGCCCTCATCGCAGGCGGGCCGGACGAGAAGCTGCCCGCCGAAGGTGTCCTGCGGGACTACTTATTCAAGGACAGCCGGAAAGGCCGTGTTTTTCCGGTGAGCCGTCCGCGCAAGGGCGTGAAGGAGGCTGTGCTGGAATACTGCATTTCTGCCTCCGCCCCGGACGGCAGCACCAGTCTCGCAGACATCACCCTCCACACCGGGCGCACCCACCAGATACGGGTGCAGTTCGCGTCCCGCCGCCACCCGCTCTGGGGCGACGGCAAATACGGCAGCCGCATCAAGGGAGACATTGCGCTTCAGAGCGCACGGCTCCGCTTCATCCATCCCGACACCGGAAAGAAAATGGATTTCCGCCTCCCGGTCCCCGGGACATGGCCCGCTTGGGGCATCAGACAGGAAAACGACAATGGAACAACAGTATAAAACAGATTCTGAAATATACGCCGTCCTCGAGCGGGAGATCATCGATTTGACCCTCCGGCCCGGCTGTTCGCTGAGCGAAAACCCGCTCTGCACCCGCTTCGGCGCGCCCCGCTCCCTCATCCGAGTGGTGCTGCAGCGGTTACAGGAGAACGGGCTGGTGAAGATCGTGCCGTACAAAGGCACGACTGTCACCCGGCTAAACCGGGACATCGTGGACGAGCTGATCTATGAGCGCATCGCGGTAGAAGCCCGGGTCCTGCGGGACTTTGCGCCCCACTGCACACCGGAGCACCGCGCCCTCATCCGCCAGCGTGCCGCCGCCTACGACGAGCTGGCCAAGGCCGAAATGCTGGACTTCAACCGCCTTTATGAGGCCGATACCCGGCTCCACGAGACGTGGTTCTCTGCCATGGGCAAGATGTATCTCTGGCGGACGCTGCAGAATGCCCACGCCGACTACAGCCGCTTCCGGATGCTGGACACTCTGACCACCGGCGGGCTCGCCGAAGTGGTGGCCGACCACCACAATCTCATCGACGCCATCGAGCGGTGTGACCTGGCGGCCTTTGAGCCGCTGGTGGAACGCCACCTTTACGGCGGCATCCGCCGTTTGGGCAGTAAGCTCACCGAGGAATACGCCGATTATTTTGAATGATGTTCCATGGGGAACAATAAATATCCCCCGGCGGAGCCGGGGGTTTTTCATAAGAAGTCTTTTACTGAACCACTCGCCTAGCGAGTGGTTTTTCATTATACAAAAAAGGGGCCGCCCCGGGTGGTTCCCCAAGGCGGCCCCTGTAAGGGGTCTGTATTTTTTTAGCGCATCTGGCACTTCAGGCTCTCGGCCTGAGCTGCGCTCAGCCGCCGGCTTACAAGGCCGTTGTGCTCCAGAGCAAACCAGCTGCCACCCTCTGCCAGCAGGTCTGCCACCGGCAGGGTGGTCGTTTTGAAGCTGGTGACAAACTGGATCTGCTCCACTCCCTGCTCCTGCAGAGCCTCCAGCGCCTGCCGGGTGCCGTGGAGCCGGGCGGCCAGAGTGTTGGACGTTACCCGCAGGGTGCTGCCCTGCTGCTGGGCGTCAAAAGGCAGGAGGTCGCCCTCCAGCGTCTCCACATGGAGGCCGGGGGTACCCAGGCTCACCTCATTGCTCTCCCCCGCCGGGGCATTCGGGTCCTCCGGGTTGGGCTGAGGACTCTCCGGGTTGGGCTGGGGGCGCTCCGGCTCCCACCACTCCCGTTTTATGGTGGTGCCGTCCTGCTCGTAGATGATGTGGTGGATGTAGCCGGTGGTCACGCCGCGGATGTCCGCCTGGATCTCCTCGCCGTCGACAGGTTGACCACCCGTCTCATTGCCGCCGCTGCCGATGGTAGCACCGGCACCGTAGTAGCCATCGCTCTTGCCGGCGGTCGCCGTCACCTGAGCGGCTCCGCTCACGGTGACATTGCTGCCGCTGGCATTGACACCGCCGCCGATGCCTGCACCATAGATGCCGCCGGTAGCGGTCACCGTGCCGTCGGTGATGGTGATGTTTTCGCCGATGCCACTATCACCGCCGCCGATGCCCGCACCATGGATGCCGCCGGTAGCCGTCACCGTGCCGTCGGTGATGGTGATGTTTTTGCCGTTGCCGTAGCCGCCGTAGCCGCCGTCGCCGCCGCCGATGCCGGCACCACCCCAACCACCGGTAGCGTTCACCGTGCCGTCGGTGATCTTGATGTTTTCGCCGATGCCACCATTACCGCCGCCGATGCCGGCACCACAGTCGCCACCCTTAGCAGTCACCGTGCCGCCTTTGATGGTGATGTTTTTGCCGCTGCCGTAGTTGCCGCTGCCGTAGTTGCCGCCGCCGATGCCGGCACTACCCCAACCACCGGTAGCATTCACCCTGCCGCCGGTGATGGTGATGTTTTCGCCGCTGTAGTACTCGCCGCCGCCGATGCCAGCACCATATTTGCCTCCGGTGGCCTTCAGGCTGCCGCTGCCGGCTTCTTTATCGTCCTTCAGGGTCAGCGTGCCTGTGGAGGTGGAGGTGTTTTTTTCAAGGCCCGCCCTCTGAACGCCGCTTTTCAGCTCGTTATTGCCGTCCAGCTCGATCTCCACATTGCCCTTTCCCTGAACGCTCAGGGCGGCTTTTCCTTCTACCCAATAGCTTCCGGTGTCGCTCACATCGATCTTCACGTCTTTCAGGGTGAGGTTCAGCACCGTATCGGCAAAGTTGTTGATCACCGTAATGGTGTTGCCCCAAAAGCCATCATCCTTTGGGTTCACCGGAGTAGTGTCTGCGGGGGCAGCAGCCGGGGCTGCCTGCTGGTCTGCACTCTCCTGCCGGTCTGCGCTTTTCGGTTCCTCAGCGCTCTCCGGCTGGTCTGCGCCTTCCGGCTTCTCAGCGTCCTCCGGCTGGGCCGGCTGGTAGTTATCCTCTACCACAGGGCCAAAGTCGGAATCCTCTGCTGCGGGGCCTTCCAGGTCGCTCTCCTGCGTGGCGATGACCGTATTAGAGGTGGTGATGACGGTCTCCTCCCCGGCCTTGTCCGTCCATTTCTCTCCGCCCTGTTCGATGGTCTGGCTGCCATCCTCATTTTTGGTGATGGTAATATCTCCGTAGTCGATGTAGTAGGTATCTGCAAAGGCCGGAGCCGCCAGAGACACCGTGATGCTCAACGCTGCCATCAAAGCTGCTGCCCGGCGGAATGCGTTGTTCTTCCTCATGGTAGAGGTCTCCTTTCTTTTTCTACGTTTTCGTTTTCTTGTGCTTTTTGTACTTCTTTGTTGAGAGTGTTTCTCATTTTCATTGCGCCCCCCCCCCCCCACGTTGGCAATAGGGAAAGACAGCGAAATTTTGGGTTCAAAATCCTCATTTTTGTGGCAATATGCTACAAAATGCGGCAAACTTCCTCCCTGCCCCGGCGGGTGCTTCCCTCGGGCATAAAACAGCAGCGCCTCTGCACAAATGTGCAGGGGCGCTGCTGTTTTTCTCAGCCCATGATGCCGGAAATGAAGATCTCCAGACCGATGCCGATAAGGATGACGCCGCCGAGGACGGAGGCTTTGCCGGAGAGTTCGGTGCCGAACTTTTTGCCGATGGCAAGGCCGGCCTCGCAGATGAAGAAGGTGACGATTGCCACGATGAGGGAGCAGACCAGCGCCATGAACCAGCCGTACTCCGAGATGGTGAAGCCCACCGACAGCGCGTCGATGCTGGTGGCCACGCCCTGCATGAAGAGTGCGCCCGCGCTCAGCTCAGCGGCTTCCTTGGTCTCTTCGCCCTTGATGCCCTCAATGAGCATCTTGCCGCCGATGTAGCCCAGCAGGATGAGGGCGATCCAGGGGATGAACTGTTCAAACGAAGAGAACAGCTCCACGATGGTGTGGACGCAGACCCAGCCCGTCATGGGCATGACAGCCTGAAAGATGCCGAAAGTGCCTGCGATCTGGACGCCCCGGCGGCGGGACATCTGAGGGTCATGCAGACCGTTTGCCATCGAGACGGAAAACGCATCCATGGCAAGGCCCACGCCCAGCAGGGCGCTGTTGAAGAAAAACAAAAAACTCCATTCCATAACGATGCCTCCTGATTTGACCGGAATTGGTGGGCAGACAAAAGACCCGGGATCGGCGCGCATTTCGCCAATTCCGGGTCGGATTTTTACAAACTGACTCCATGTGGAATGGGCGTGGTACTCGCACCAAAGCACATGAGTCTCGCAAATGAAAGCAAGCCAGACAGCCGCCCGGGCCGTCATTGTGTTGACTTGCTGCGCTGCCTGCAAAACAGCGCCTGCTACTCCCCCATGAGGATCTTTCTTGTTGTCCGGCTATCGTACCACACAAACAGCGGATTTGTCCAGTATAACCGTGATTTTTTGCAAAAAATCTGCGGGAGAGCACCGCAGAAAGCGTGTACTCCCCCGCAGGGTCAGTTTATGTGTGGAAATGAGGTTTATTCCTCGTCGCCGGTGTCAGCCTCGGGAGCTTCGGCGGCCGATGCCTCATCGGCTGCTTCCATCTCTGCCAGCTGCTCGGCAGTGGGCTCGTCCTCGGTGTCGGCCTCGATGCTCTCGGTCTGTGCCTCGTCGTCGTGGTCGGTGCGGGCCAGCACCATCACCTTATCGTTCTCGCCCAGACGCATGACCCGGACGCCGGAGCCGTAGCGGCTCTGGACGGGGATCTCGTTGGCGTGCAGGCGGATGATGATGCCCTCCTGACTGCTCAGCAGCACATCGTCGATGTCGTCCACGATCTTGACGGCCGCCACCTTGTCCTTGGAGGCGTCGTAGTTGCGGATGCCCTTGCCGCCGCGGGCAGTGATACGGTAGGTGTCGATGTCAGAGCGGCGGCCCTTGCCGTTTTCGGTGACGGTGAGCACCGTGCCGCCCTCGCGGCAGATGCAGACACCGACGACCTCGTCGCCCTCGGCCAGCTTGATGGCGCGGACGCCGTGGCCGCTGCGGCCCATCGGGCGGGCATCGGCCTCGTTGAAGCGGATGGCCTGACCGTTGCGGGTAGCCACGATGAGCATATCATTGCCAGTGGTCAGGCGGGTCCATGCCAGCGCGTCGCCCTCGTTGAGCGCAATGCCGATGAGGCCCGTCTTGCGGATGTTGGCGTACTGCTCCAGCGGAGTGCGTTTGATGAGGCCCTGCTTGGTGACCATGGTGACGAAACCGCCCTTGTTGTCCCCGTCCTTCGGGTAGCAGAGCATGTTGGTGACCTTTTCGCCCTCGGCCAGCTGCAGCAGGTTGACGATGTTGCTGCCCTTGCTGGTGCGGCTGCCTTCGGCGATGGTGTAACCCTTGATGCGGAAGAGGCGGCCCTTGTCGGTGACGAACAGGACATAATCATGGGTAGAGCCCACGAACATCTCCTGCACGATGTCCTCTTCCTTCCGGGTCATGCCGGAGATGCCGCGGCCGCCGCGCTTCTGGGCCTGATAGGTGGCCTTGAGCTGGCGCTTGATATAGCCGGCCTCGGTGAGGGTGTAGACGCACTGCTCCTCGGCGATGAGGTCTTCGATGTCCACTTCGCCGGTGACGGACTGGATCTCGGTGCGGCGCTCGTCGCCGAAGCGCTTCTTCATGTCCAGCAGCTCGTTCTTGACGATCTCCAGAACGCGGGCGTCGTTGGCGAGGATGTCCTCCCAATCCTTGATTTTTGCCTGTAAGCCGGACAGCTCTTCCTCGATTTTAAGAATTTCCAGACCAGCCAGACGGCCCAGCTGCAATTTCACGATAGCGTCGGCCTGCGGGTCATCGAAGCCGAACTGCTCCATGATCGCGGCCTTTGCCTCGGCCATGCCGCCCTTGCAGGCGCGGATGGTGGCGATGAGCTCGTCCACGATGTCGGTGGCCTTTTTCAGACCCTCGAGGATGTGGGCGCGCTCCTTGGCCTTCTTCAAATCATACTGCGTGCGGCGGCGGACGACTTCATCCTGGAACTCGACGTACTTCTGTATCATCTGTTTCAGGGTCATGACCTTCGGCACCTTATGGTCGATGGCCAGCATGATGACGCCCACGGTATCCTGCAGCTGGGTGTACTGGTACAGCTGGTTCAGGATGACCTGTGCATTGGCGTCCTTGCGGATGTCCACCACGATGCGCATACCCTTGCGGTTGGTCTCATCGTTCAGGCCGGTGATGCCCTCGATCCGCTTGTCCTTGACCAGCTCTGCCATGTTCTCGATGAGGCGGGCCTTGTTGACCATATACGGAATTTCCGTAATGATGATCTGGGTACGGCCATTCTTGGTCTCTTCGATGGTAGCACGGCCCCGCAGGGTGATTTTGCCGCGGCCGGTGGCGTAGGCGGCGCGGATGCCGCTGCGGCCCATGATGATGCCGGCAGTGGGGAAGTCCGGTCCCTTGATGTGCTCCATCAGGCCGGGCAGGTCGATGTCGGGGTCCTCGATATAGGCCACGCAGCCGTCGATGACCTCACTGAGGTTGTGGGGCGGGATGTTGGTGGCCATACCGACGGCGATGCCCTGACTGCCGTTGACCAGCAGGTTGGGGAAGCGGCAGGGCAGGACGCTGGGTTCTTTCTTCGTCTCGTCGAAGTTGGGGTCCCAGTTGATGGTGTCCTTGTCGATGTCGGTCAGCATCTCGACCGCCATGCGGCTCATGCGGGCCTCGGTGTAACGGTAAGCAGCCGGAGGGTCGCCATCCACCGAGCCGAAGTTACCCTGACCATCCACCAGCGGGTAGCGCAGGGAGAAATCCTGTGCCAGACGGACCATGGCGTCGTAAACGGAGGCGTCGCCGTGGGGGTGGTAAGAGCCCAGCACCGCACCGACGGTATCCGCCGACTTGCGGTAGGGATGGCTGGGGTCGTTGCCGCGTTCGTGCATGGTGTAGAGG
>OWHX01001535.1_pt1 | contig 9484 bp, 4 predicted proteins | sample 1732801 | NCBI WGS metagenome assembly OWHX01 (sample SAMN05065755, study PRJEB22554) | human gut metagenome | biome: ENVO:2100002; feature: ENVO:00000062; material: ENVO:00002003 | host: Homo sapiens | place: USA
TCGGCAGCGTCAGATGTGTATAAGAGACAGGGCCACACATTGATGACCGGGGGGTGTAAAGAGTGATTTACTTTTTGGATTTTTCTGCGAAAGCGTTTTTCTTGCCGGGTTTCTTGTTCCCACCGACAAGGTCGTTTTTGGTAAGGCGGGGATTCATTTTCTCTACGGTGCGCGTCTGCGTGATTTCCGTATTGATTTCCTTCTGGCGCTGGATATCGCCCACGAGAGATTCCAGCGCATCGTGTTTGCGAGCATTCGGATACAGGTCCACGGTTTTCGGAAGTTCAGACCAGCGAGTAGGCACGAAATTCGGGTCACTGAACAGCGGATGATGGATGAACCCGAACCGCTTTGCTTTCAGAAGATTCTGACCATTCGTCATAATCAGAATCTCTTCCTTTTCCAGATGCTGTACTTCATCAGGGTTCATAAGGTTGCGTTTACCATCGCCTTCGCTGAGTGAATAGCCCTGATATACACCGCGAATGCCGGTCGAGTTTGCCCTCGAATCACTGACGCTCTTTGCGCGAATTGTAACGATACCGCTCTTGTCAGAGATATACTCAGCCGTATACTTATCGTTACAGCCAAGGACCAGCATCGTATTGCAGCAGCCAATGATGGTTTCTGCGTTTTCTTCGCCGTACAACTGCGTCAGCTGCGGCAAACTCTGCAGAATCAACGAAACTGCGATTTTACGAGAACGAGCCGTTGCGATAGTCTTTTCAAAGTTCGGCCAGACGCCGGTATTCGCCAACTCGTCCGCCACGACATTGACGGGAATACGCCCTTCGCCGCCAACAGCGTCAAATGCCTCTTTCAGGTCCTTGAACAGGAAACTGAGCAGAAGAGACGAGAGAAGCTGCATCGAAGCATTGTCATCGGAAATAATAAGGAACAATGCCGTCTTTTTCGCGCCGATATCCGCCAAACGAATATCATCGTTACTGATAACGCGGCGGACTTTATAGGTCATGAACAGCTGTAACCGGGTATTCAAGCCGCCGACGATGTTCGGCTGAACACGCTCGCCCATACCTTTAAATACAGCCCATGCAGAAGCAGCTGGATGGTTCAGCGGAACATTCTTGAAATTCTCTTCCCAGCTGTTCAGGTCGTTGTGCATCAGAGCGTTATAGATATCGGAGATATTGCAGGTCGGCGCATCCTCTTCCCAACTCTGCAGTTTCTTCTCGCCTTCCTCTTCGCCATAGAATTCTTTTGCCAGATACTCTACGACTTTGCGGCGGTCAAACATCGCGGATTCAGGGTTCTTCACCACCTCCACCAACGCTTTCCCGTCATCCTCAGAAATGAACGGCAGCTGCGTCAAGAGTTCTTTGGTACGGCGCTCATAGATTTTAATGAGCGTAGTCTCACGCATAAACGCGCAGTAGGAAACAGCAACGCGGAACAGGTTCTCCTCGGAACTCTCCCAAAACGGGTCTGCTTTACCGCCGCCGCCCGTGTTCGTGATGACGGTTTTACAGAACGCAATGACACGCTGGTCATCGATGTTGCCCGTAATAGGGTCGTAGATTTCCTGTACACAGTCCCAAGCATTAGAAAGGTCAAGGTTGATGAGGTTGAACACCTTCACCTCATAGCCCCTGGATTCCAGCAATTTCCGCATATCATTGTGGATTTCACCTTTCGGGTCCGTAACGACTACCGATTCACCGCGAACAATCGACTGGAACACGGCGGTACGAACATAACCGAAAGATTTACCGGAACCGGGAGGTCCAATCAGGATGAGGTTACGGTTTCCGGTCGGCTCAAACGGCAACGCAATGACCTCTTCGCCGTCCTGCGTGAACTGACCGAGAATCGTGCCCGTCACATCCTCAACGGGACCCACCTCATAGACTTTCTTAGCTTGGCTCTCGCTCATCCATCCGGCAGTACCGTATGTACCGGCATTTGAAGTAATCATGCCACGGTCATCGACCTCTCTTGCAGAATTGAGGTCTGTGTTCTTCTTGGAAAGGATAACGACGATAAAGGTGATTGCTGCGGCAAAGATAAGCGTAGAGATGATACCGTATCCAGTCGTCAGGGCAAGGACCATTTTACGGAAGAATCCGGACTCCCACTCCCCTGCCATCAGGGCGGCAATGTACCCGCCCGGAAACAGCGCGACGACAAACGCGCAGATAAACAGAAGAATCAGCTGCTCACCTTTTGAAAGCATCTGAATCTTCACTTTCAGTTCGTTCCACTTCGTCATTTATTACTGTCCCTCACTTTCTGTTTCGGCGCTGCTGTCAGCGGCATTCCAGTCATCCAAATCAACGCTTTCCGTGGATGTCTGCGTTTCAATGAGCAGCAGATTTTCTTCTTTGGTGTCATCGAGAGAGTCCGTGACAACATTCAGGATATTATCGGTGTAGGAGAACTCCCAGCCGAGGATTCTCGAAATATCAGAGACCGGCATCACGACATCATCCGCAGTCGGAAGTGCGAATGTATCCGTCCAAATCTCCGGCGGCTTTGTGCTGATAAAATCAAAGGTATTGTTCGAGTTGTTTACATTGAAATACTGGCTGATATTGTAAAGTGCTCCCTTTGCCGGAATAAACGCACACTCGCCAAAGGTTTCAGGGACAGCCAAGAGATGCGCTGTCGTATCATAGTCCGTATTTGAATCGAAGGCTTCTGACAATGCCCGCAGGGAAACGCACATGCGCCCGTCACTGTTGATGGTGTATTTGAGGTCCGGGACCAAAGACCCATTAAGAATCACGCAGCGAATCGGCGCATCCATCTTTCCTTGCAGGATAGCCTGCCCGTTCTTGCGGTTCTTGACAGCCTGGTCGTAGCTTTCTTTCGTCTTGTAGATGTAGATGCGCTCGCAGGAACCTTCCTTGCGAAGCTGTGCGAAATCTGTAGGGTATTCGATTTCGTTGGTAAGGTTATCGATGTCATAGACTTCTTCACCAGACACGATGCATTTCTGTAATGTTCCATCAGAATACAGAGCAGCATCATTGCCGGTATCGGTCGAGGCGGGAGTCTCTACATAGTTGCCATTCTCATCGATATACCCGGAACTGCTTTCTACATACTCATCCGTGATAGTGATTTCTTCTCCTGTGCCGGATTCGGTACTATCGGAGTCATTGTCCGAAGCAGAAGGAGTATTGCTAAGATTCTGCGTATTGCGGATATAAACGGTATGTCCCGTTTCAAGGGTAAGACCCTTTCCATCTGCATCTGTATAGGGAACGAGATTCTTAGCCTTTACGGCGGACTCGTATTCCTTATACCGATAAGTGCCATCCAGATACTTGTATTCCATATACCCGTTCTGAGCACAGTTATTGGGAGACTCAGCCGTAATCGGCGTCAACACGATTTGCCCGTTCTCCATCTTCACGCCGCCCGAAGTATCTACATCTCCGGTCACCTCAGGGTTTCCGGAAGCAGAATCCGATGCCGCGATAGACGGGGTCGGAACCGGATTCGAGGTCGCCTCATCCTCTGCCTTGTTTCTGCATCCTGACAAGCATGTGCAGATAGATGCCGCCGCAAGGCTTACAGCGGCCATTTTCTTCAAGTTCTTTTTCATCAAAAATCCCCACTCGCTTTGAGTGGGGCCTCCGTTTCTTAGTTGCTCATATATGCCTCAGGATTGACCTGCTGTGTACCGTAGTACATTTCAAGGTGCAGATGCTCACCTGTGCCGCCGTGCGAACTGTAACACAATCCGCTCCATCCCGTCTGACCGATAACAGCACCGGCAGGAATCGTATCACCAATCTTCCATGAAAATCCCGGTGACAGATGCTGATACAGTACGAAAACACCGCCACCGCTCGATTCACCGTAATACACGAAAACGAAATTTCCTCGCTGTGCGTTGCCTTTTGTCTGGGTAACGCCGTTTGCAAATCCTGTCTGGGTTCCGATAACGATGCCCTGTGAGGGTGCAATGAGCGAATACATCACGGAAGGCGGGACGATATCGGTGCCGTTATGCGCAACACCACCTCGAATCGCGCCGAGATGCGAAGAAACCATACCCTTCCATCCTGACCATGGCCCGCCAATAACGCTTGGTGCATTAAACAATGTATCGGCTGGATGAGATGCATAAAACTGCGTAATCAAACCTTTCAGGGTTCCGCTGATGACCATACCGCCAGTGCCGCCGCCCATGCCGGGATTCGGTGCATCCGGGTCGAAGTCCAACTCCGCATTATCCTCAAAGTACGCTTCCCGCGCATTATACAACTGCCGCATCGCCTCTACCTGCTCGTTGAAGATGTCCTCATCCGAGAGGTCTGCCGTGCCTGCAGTAGTATTCGTCACATTGAAGTAATCGAGGATATACCGCTTCGCGCCTTCTTTCGGAGAATAATGGTACTTGATTTTTGCAACCGCAATCTTGTACTTTTCGGATTTCTGAACACGCTGCGTTTCCTTGTGCGTGATAAGGTTCCCTAATCTGTCATATTGTTTGTTCCCGTTCTTATCAAGCGTCGGTACATCGACTTCTTCGTCCTCCCACCATGTTCGAGTAGCTTCCGAAACGCGGTATTCTTTATCGAGTTCTACTTTCCAAAGCTTGCTCTTTTCAAGGCTTTTGGCTGCATCAACCATTTCCTTCACATGAAACCGCAAACCGGACTCGTTGCGGGATTTGCAGCTTTCACCGGCCATAACGAAGAATGTCCAGTTCAGGTAATTCTTTGACTCGTACAGTTCCGGGTCCACGGAAGTCAGGATATTTTCAGGCGCAACACCGTCAGCTTCGGCTTGCTTTACCATCTTATCCATTTCCTTGTTTGCAATGTCCAGCGCTGTTGCATTGAACTCCTGATACGCGTCCTTGAAATAGTGGTTCAGCACCGCCACCATCACATTTGATGTGCTCGTGTACCCGTAGAACACCGGGTCATCTGCAATCGCCAAATCATCCCTATAGGATTTGCTGGCATCACCAAACTGTCCGGTCGTCACAAAGGTCAGAAAATCATCGACACCCGCTGAAAGCCTCGCTTTAAAATCCTCCCAGCCGAGCGTTACGTTATCTACGGATTGACCGACCGCGCTTTGCACTGACTCTGCAATCGAGCCCGGTAACTGAACCACAAAGATGACACCCATCATTGTGATAAAGAACGGTATCATGAAAAGTACAAGTGCGACCAGAATGATTTTGAACGTTGTTTTTGGATTTTTGATTGCAGTCGTTACAGCACCAACATAGTTTCCGCTCGCGATTTGTCCGGCGGCTTTCGATACGGCCTTCGCATCCTTTTGCGCTTCCCTACCGGCGTTATAGACATCGGCGGCTGTCTTTGCCATTTGCTTGGCATCGCTTACTGCACTGTCGGCCATATTGCCGGTTGAGGAGGCACCGCCTCCGAATCCTGCCATATTACCACCCTCCTTACTAATAAGTTTCTTACCACTTTCTGCCGCAACCAATAGCTGCGTTACCGCCTTGCGCCGCGTGGAGGCAAGTGATTTTGCAAGGCACGGCATCGGGTATTACCCCGACACCGAAAGGCTTATGCCTTATTTCTTGTATCAGCGTTTGCGCTTATAGTCGCCCATACCGCTGAAAGGGTTGTGTTTCTTATCCTGTTTTCCGTGGCCATGAGAATCGCGTTTCTGGTCATCGTACCGCTGGAAATGCGGCTGGCCATTGGAATGCCCGTTATAGGGTCTCGGTTCGGAATTCTTGCGGGATTCCTGACGAGCCTGACTTCTGCGGTAATCCGCATCAAGGTCCGGTCCTACATTCTCAAAGCCTTCAATGCTGCGGGCTTTATTAGCCACCTCATCGAAGGTCGCGGGGCGAGAGGTTCTCGTTGCAGGGTCCCAAACAGGCTTGATATGAACCACAAACGGAGCGTACTCAGGAACGCTGCCATCGGAATCCACTTTTTGGAGAATCCGCCAAGTCGTCCAACCGTTATCCGCGACTTCCTCACGCGTCATCTGGAACATACCCAAGCTATCGGATTCAACCGTGCCGTTTGTACTGCTCAGGCGCGTAACGCTGGATTGAGAAGTCATATAGGCTTCGGGAATCGGAGGCCGCTTCTGTTCCGCAACCTGTTCAGGCTCGGATTCGTGTTCAGGTTCCGCTACAGGTTCAGGCTCAGCCATTTCCTGTTCGGGAGCCGTGAACGAATTGGTTTGCGCCTTGTCCTCGTAATACTCAGACCCGTCCGCAATAGGAACATCAAATGCGGCGTCATCCGTTGCATCGAATTCCGTATCCTCGGTTTCGTCCTGCGTATCGGGTTCATCTGCAGAATCGGGTTCCGATACATCCTCTGCATCGGTATTTTGACCGCCAGAGTAATTCTCGCTGTCATCGTGGCTGTTCTGTGTATTAGATTCAGACCCGGCTTCATCGACCGTCTCAGTCACCGCACTGCCACTGCTTTGCTGTTCTGCAGCTTGCTCGACCTGAACGACCTCTGTCGCAGCGGTTTCTGTCTCGACCGTGGTTTCAGGTTCAGGAGGCATATCGCCTTCCGAATACCCGGACCCACCGGTCTCCCCTACCGCATACGGCAAGCCATCCGCCGCAGGTGCTTCAACCGTTTCGGAAGAAGTGCCGCCGGTTTCAGAAGTAGGCGTATCCGTGCCGTCATTTGCGCTGCCCGACGGAGCCGATTCACTGGAAGAACCGGTATTGCCGGAAGATGCGGGAGCAGATACAGAAGTACCAGACCCGGAACTGCCGGAGCCGGACGGAGCATGAGCGCTCTCGCCGGACGCAGGTGCAGAACCGGAAGAACTGCCAGCGCCGTTTCCGAAACTGCTTCCGGAGTCACCAGAGGGCTCAGAACTGCCCGTATCAGAAACGGGTGCCGGTGTCGCAACATTGGTTGTCGTAGCACTCTCAGCCGGTGCAGATTCAGGCACGGCGCTCGCCGTATCGGCAGTAGCAGGACTCATAGTACCACCGCTGCCCTGTGCAGGAGCAGAACCGCTTTCCTGTCCGTTTGTGCTCGTAGGAGCACTGTCAGACCGTCCAAGCGTATCTGTGCCGCCAGCGCCCGGAACATTGCTTACGCTGCCAGTACCGGACGATTCACTATGCGTAGTACCCTCGTTCGGTGTTGTTGCATGCCCGCCAGCAGACGAAGAATCGCTTTCAGAAGGAGCCGAAGCCGTTTCCGGAGTAATTTGAGTAGCAGGAGTCGTAGCTGTCGAAGGAGCAGATGCAGTCTCACCGCTTTCCTGCGTAGATGCAGGTGCGGTTGCAGGGATAGGAGCGGTAGGAGCAGACGCCTCGTGATTCACAACAGGAGCCGTTGCACCGCCATTGGTTGTACCGCTGCCGGATTCAGGCGCAGAGACATGAGTCGGAGTAGTAGGAGCAGGTGAAGCGGGTGCCGAAGCCGCGCCGCTTTCGGTAGGAGTTGTAGGTACAGAACCCGGTGCAGACACCGTAGTAGAAGCAGGAGCGGATACCGGATGAGCCTGTCCCGTCGCCGTGCCGGCCACAGCCCCAGCTGCAACGCCTGCCGCAACCGCAACTCCAGCAGAACCGCCAGAGACCGGTGCAGTAGGAATAGAAGCAGAAGGAGCCTGGGCACTCACAGAACCAGCGCCCGCTGCGGGTCTTACCGTAGTAGGAGCCGTGCCGGAACCAGGTACTGTAGAACTCTGTCCAGATGCCGTACTCGGTGCAGGAGTAGTTCCGGGTACGCTTGTAGGAGCGTTTGCGCCGGTAGTCGAACCAGGTGCCGATGCGTTGACAGCAGGCGTTGCTGCCGTCTCAGGTGCGGTACTTGCAGGCATGTTGTTTGCAGGCATACCGGGCACATTCGCCGTCTTAGGCGCATTCGCAGTACCCGGCACTGTACCACCAGAAACCGGTGCCGCTCCTTGCACAGGAGCATTCACGGTATTGGTTGTGGGATTTTGTGCGGGTGCAGGAGCAGGAGCCGTCACACCGGAAGCGGGTGTTGCACCGCCAGCAGATGTAGGCTCTGCCACCTTGCCGTCAGCACTCTGCGTTGCAGGAGCCGATGCGTTTTCACTTGCAGGTACAGGCGCATCCGCCTTGTCACCAACATCCTGAGGAGCATGAGTGACCGCTTCTTCACCAACGGGTGCAGGTGCATCCACCTCGCTGTCCATATCTTGAGGTACAGGGGTCTGAGCAGTTTCGGCAATAGGTGTAGTCGCCGTCGCATCCACACTTTGAGGAGCAGGAGCAGACGCTTCTTCACCAACAGGCGCAGGTGCATCCACCTTGCTGTCCACATCCTGAGGTACAGGAGCCTGAGCAGTTTCAGTGGCGGGTGCAGTGGGAGCTTCATCCGCACTTTGAGGAGCGGGAGCGGACGCCTCTTCGCCAACAGGTGCAGGCGCATCCTCGTTCAGCGGAGCAGGTGCAGCATCCACATCCTTTACGGGCTGTTCATTCGTCTGCGCAGCCGGAGTTTCAGCGGTCTCGGGAACCGGTTCTTCATCCCGAGTAAAGGTGCAGGTAGCCTGAGAGTTCTTGCCATCCTGGTCGTTGCCGATAGCAACAATCAGCGAACCGGCAGGATTACCGTCAGTGCCGTCCGACACGTGCATACCCGTGACATGCCCGCCATCAGCAAGCATCGCTGCCTGTGCGGGATAATACTGGGCATTTTCCTTGATATGGTCTTCCATCGCCTTGAAAGCGTTCGGAGAATTGTAATCCGCGTTACTGTCAGGATTCATCATATCAGCCAGGCGTTCCTTATCGGTCATGCCGATTCGAGTAGCCATCGCTGCCTGCTCCTCTTCGTTTTCTCTTGCCTTATTCAATGCTGCGCTTCCGGTTTCAGCAGACAGAGCATCTCTGATACTGTTTTTGAAGGCATCGTTGTCATCGTTGGCATTGAAATGCTTATACGCGGTCATGGCATCGCTGTCACCAGCCTTGCGACCCTTGGCAATCTCAGATGCAGGAATCGTGAACTGAACCTTGTTGTTCGCATCGGGCGTAACATCCTTGACCTTATCGCCAAACATGTTGACGGATTGCTCCGCCTCCCAAATCTGGTTACCGGCCGCATCTTCACCGACCTTGCGAAGCCCAAACTTACCCATTGCGCTGTCTTCTTCCATAACGGACTTGCCGTTGGGAGCGACCTGCATAGAGTCGTATTTCTTAGCCCCGTTCACATCGAGCAAGCCTTCCTGCGTATCGCCGATTTCGAACTCAGATTTCTCGGAAACGCGGTTTTTCTCATCACGCTTGACAGCACTAGCAAGGAGTTTGCCGTCCTCGCCGATTTTAACGCTTTCGACATGAGCATCATCATCGAGATGTCCGGCACTGCGCAGCTTATCTTCAAGCACCTGCTTGTAGGCATCGGTGTTATAGGAATCAGCATTCAGAGCGCCGCTTGCCATCTTGTCCGCACGGTCGTACATCGTTTCCTTGCCAAGCACGGCATCAGCTTTCATCTTATCTGCCATGCCTGTCTCTTATACACATCTCCGAGCCCACGAGACGCGTAGTAATCTC
>OWHX01001564.1_pt1 | contig 9366 bp, 10 predicted proteins | sample 1732801 | NCBI WGS metagenome assembly OWHX01 (sample SAMN05065755, study PRJEB22554) | human gut metagenome | biome: ENVO:2100002; feature: ENVO:00000062; material: ENVO:00002003 | host: Homo sapiens | place: USA
AGATTACTACGCGTCTCGTGGGCTCGGAGATGTGTATAAGAGACAGGAAAAGAATGCCGCTGCGAATAACGTATAGTTTTAGGTTTATAACATTTCGGATTTATGCGCGAGGATATGGTTAAAAAATATTTTATTAAAACTTTCGGCTGTCAGATGAACGTTTATGATTCAAGCAGGATGGCAAATATGCTGGAAGAGATGGGGCTTAAAAAAGCAGCGGTATTGAAAGATGCCGACGTGGTTGTATTTAATACGTGCCATATCCGCGAAAAGGCGGCGGAAAAAGTCTTTTCCGATTTGGGAAGAGCCTATTTGGTCAAACTTGAACGAGCCGCAGAGGGGAGAGATACGATTATCGGAGTTACCGGCTGTGTGGTTCAGGCGGAAGACAAGGAGATATTAAAGCGCGCGCCGTATGTCGATTTTGCTCTGGGACCGCTCAGGTATTTCCGACTGCGGGAAGTGGTGGAAAGCGTTTTTCGTGAAAGAGAGAGAGGAAAAGGAACCGGGCAGGAATGTTCGGACGCCGGGCAGCGGCATTTGAATGCCGGGCCGGCGTGTTCAGGAAAAAGCCGGGAAGGGCAGCAGAACGCCGCGTATGTGCGCTTGAACGACGCACAGGAACAGATTGAGACCGGGAAGATAGAAAAAGAGCGCAAGAGAACAGGGCTGCTGGATACGGAATTTTCGGCGGTTTCCAAATTTGATTTGCTGCCGGAAAACAAGTCTGAAGGCGGCTGTTCGTATCTGGCAATTCAGGAGGGTTGCAATAATTTTTGTACCTATTGCGTGGTGCCGTATACCCGCGGGGTAGAAGTGTCGCGTCCGGTGGAAGACGTTTTGCGCGAGGCCAGAAGGCTGGCGGCAACGGGGAGCGTCGAGCTAAACCTTTTAGGGCAAAACGTTAATTCGTATCACGGCGAAGATGCTTCCGGGCGGGAACGCAATCTGGCGTATCTGCTCAACCGGGTGGCGGAAATCGACGGGATTAAACGCATTCGTTATACGACGTCTTATCCGGCAGACGTGGATGACGATTTAATCCGCTGCCATAAGGAACTGGACAAGCTTATGCCGTATCTGCACCTGCCGATTCAATCCGGCTCCGATGCAGTGCTGAAGAAAATGAACCGGCGGCATACGCGCGACGAATATCTGCGGGTGGTTGAAAAACTGAAAGAGGCGAATCCGGCAATCGGTATGTCTTCGGATTTTATTGTCGGATTTCCGGGCGAGACCGAGGAAGATTTTCAACAAACGCTGGACGTGGTTAACCGGGTTCAGTATATTCAGGCTTTTTCGTTCAAATACAGCCGGCGTCCGGGAACGCCCGCAGCAGTGATGGACGGACAGGTTGACGAAAAAGTGAAGAAAGAGCGGCTGCAGGTTTTGCAGGATTTGCTGTTTTCTTATCAAACGAAGTTTAATAAGAACAGCATCGGCAAGGTTATGCCGGTACTGTTCGAATCCAAGGGGCGGCACAAGGGGCAGCTCGTCGGGCGGACGCCTTATATGCAGAATCTGCATGCGGAGGCGGACGGTTCTTTACTTAACAAAATCGTTGAAGTACGTGTTACGGACGCTTCAACCAATTCATTAAGCGGGGAGGTACTGTAATATGGCAGAACTTAGTTTTGAGCTTTTTAACAATCAGCTGTTGAAGGTTGTTGTCGGGGTTAATGACGAAAATATGCGGCTGGTTGAAAAAATGCTGAATGTTGAAATTTTGAGTTTCGGCAATCAAATAACAATTAAAGGGGCGGCTAACGACGTGGAAAATGCCAAAACGGCGATTAATATTTTGTATGAAAAGGCCAGCAAAGGGCATGTTGTCGGCGAGCAGGAAGTCAAGGCTGCGGTGCGAATCTGCGGCGGTGTCGAATCGGCGGACGAAAAACAGTCGTTGAGCGAAATTGTATTAAAAACCAAGAAACGCTATATTTATCCGCGGTCGGCAACGCAGGCAAAGTATATTACCGAGATGATGCAGAACGAACTGGTGTTCGGCTTGGGGCCTGCCGGTACGGGTAAGACCTATCTGGCAGTGGCACTGGCGGTTTCGATGATGCTGGAAGGGGCGGTGGACAAGATTATCCTGTCGCGTCCGGCAGTTGAAGCAGGGGAAAATCTCGGCTTTCTTCCCGGTGATTTGAAAGAGAAGGTCGACCCGTATCTGCGGCCGTTGTATGACGCTTTGTATGAAATGCTGCCGGCAGAACAGGTGGACAAGAAACTGGCACTGGGCGAAATTGAAATTGCGCCGCTGGCATTTATGCGCGGGCGGACGCTTTCCAACGCATTTGTCATCTTAGATGAGGCGCAGAACACGACGCCGATGCAGATGAAAATGTTTTTGACCCGTTTGGGCGAAAATTCGCGGATGGTTGTCAACGGCGACCTGAGCCAGGTGGATTTGCCGCGAGGGGTCATTTCGGGACTGCGCGATGCGCTGGATACGCTGAAAGGCATCAGCAATATCGGGTCGGTTACTTTTTCGGCCAACGATGTTGTGCGCCACGGGCTGGTTGCAAAAATAGTCAAAGCGTATGAAGAAAAGAGCAAAAAGGAACAAGATGAAAAGTAAAATAGAGCTGAATGTAACGGTTGACGACGAGCAGTGGACGGAAAATACCGACTTTGACGCGGTTAAGGTAGCCGAAGAACTCAGGGATTTGGCATTTGCGTATGTTGCCGATGCCTGCGAGCATGAATTGCTGGCTCTGGAGAAGACTTATGAGGTTAATGTCTGCCTCAGCAACGATGCGGAAGTCCAGCGTTTGAACAAGGAATTCCGGGGAAAGGACAAGCCGACGAACGTCTTGTCTTTTGCCTGTATTGACGATGACGAATTCTGGGATATGCTGGACAAGTCGGCCGATATGGAACTGGGCGATATCATTCTGGCGTTTGAAACCTTGCAGCGTGAGGCGGACGAGAAACACATAACCGTTTATGCCCATTATTGCCATTTGCTGGTGCACGGTTTTCTGCATATTCTCGGATTTGACCATCAGACGGATGAGGAAGCAGACGAAATGGAAAGTTTGGAAACAGAAATTCTGGAACAGTTTTCGATTGACAATCCTTATCAAGACGCGGCGGAAGACTGATAAATGCAGAAAGCCGGAGGAGATTAACGAATGCTGGAAAACTGCCGATGATGTTGTTTCCAAAACAGCTGAAACCGTTGATGTTTGCGCAGATGCGAAAACGGGGCAGGGTTGTCCGTAGCGTATTTGCTTTTTTGACGGGCGTGGCTGCAACGCTGATTTTTCCGCCGTATGCAGGCAGGTGGGTAGGCTACGTCGCGCTGATTGCCTTTCTGGCAATGCTGCTGGGAGAATATAGGGACGACGGCGGGAAGTGCTGCAGGGAGAACGGCAGTCGGGAGAGCTATTGTCCGGGCAGCAATGGGGACGGAAGTTTCGATGCCAGAGAGAGTGGCGGGGAGAATAATGGACGCAGTGGTCAGGAAAATAGCGACCGCCCAGTGTGGAGAAAGTGGTTTGGTACAGCGTATGTCTTCGGATTTTCCTTTTATGCGGTCGGCTTCTCCTGGGTCAGCAATGCATTGTTAATTGACGGCAATAAATTTGCGGCTTTTATTCCTGCGGTGTTTGCTGCGACGGGACTTTTTTTCGGGCTGTTCTGGGCTGTTCCGGCGGCGTTGGCGGCAGGGGGGCGGAACATATATGCCCGGGCACTGCTCTTTTGTGCGTGGTTTGTTTTTTTTGAGTGGGTACGGAGCTTTATTTTTACGGGTTTTCCGTGGAATCTGCTGGGAACGGCGCTGGCTTTTGACGCGCGGGCAATCCAGGGAGCGGCATATATCGGAACTTATGGCTTGTCTTTGCTGCTGTTATTAATGTCGTGCGGAGCGGCAATACTGGTTTCCGGCGCCTTTCAGAAGCGTTTTTACGGCGGAGCGCTTTGGTTTATTTTGCTGCCGGCGGGCTTTTTGCTTTGGGCGGCAGGGCAGTATGAAAAGACAGAACCCGGCACAACGGTTGTACGTCTGGTGCAGCCGAGTATTCCGCAGACGTTTAAATGGGAGCCCGGATTGGCTTACCGCAATTTTCGCAAGTACATTGACTTGAGTAAAAGCAGGCCGTCAGACGGCGTGAAACTGGTCGTGTGGGGCGAAACGGCCAGCCCGTACTTTTTGGACAGGGATGAGGAGCATCTGGCGGAAATTACAGAGGCAGTTCCCGACGGGGGATTTTTGATTACGGGGCTGCTGCGGGCGGGGTTTGAAAACGGCACATACGTTCCTTATAATTCCATGTTTGTGATTAACGGGCGGGGAGAAATCAAAGACTATTATGATAAGGCGCATTTGGTTCCGTTTGGCGAGTATCTGCCTTTCCGCGAATATCTTCCGGCCTTTATGGCGCCGGTGGCCAGTGTCGTCGGCGATCTGGGCAGCGGCGAGAAATACAAAAAACTGCAGGTTGCCGGGCTGCCGCTGATGGGTGGAGCTATTTGCTATGAGAGTATTTTTCCCAAAGAAGTTTTAAATCCCGAACAAAAGCCGGAGCTTTTGGTTGTTTTGGCCAATGACGGGTGGTATGGCGTGAGCGCGGGGCCTTATCAGCATTTAGCGGCGGCACAGATGCGCGCGGTCGAAGAAGGCATTACGGTTATCCGCAGCGCCAATACCGGAATCAGCGCAGTTATTGCGCCGAATGGCGACGTTTCGGGTTTAATCGGCTTGAATGAAGAGGGCGTTTCGGATACGGCTTTGCCGAAAGTCTTGGAGAAATCCACATTGTACGGGCGATACGGCAATATTGTGCCGGGCGGGCTGCTGTTTTTCTGCCTGCTGCTGGCTTTGCTGTTAAATTCATTCACTATAAATACAACCAGAAGATGTAGCGGTTATGAAAGAAGCTGACGCTTTTTTTGTAACGTATAGCCATGGTTGTATAATTGTATAAAATGTTATTGCAACTTATAAAGTAATGATGTAAATAAACGGAAGTAGAAACGATTGTAATATCAGGAGACGAACTATGCCGCGCGGACGTAAAAGGAAATCAGAAATATTAGGCGATGAAACCGCAAATGACAGCAGCATCGGACCTATTGACGAGCATGTAGGCGCAAGAATCTGCGCCCGGAGGAAACTCTTGCAGCTCAGCCAAAAGCAAATGGCGGAAAAGCTGGGGATTACTTTTCAGCAGATTCAAAAATATGAAAAAGGTGTTAATCGTATCGGCGCGGGAAGGCTTTATACGATTGCATCTATTCTCGGCGTTGACATAGATTATTTTTTTGACGGCATCAGCCCCGAGATTTTGAGCATTGGCAGCGCCGCCGATTATGCATCGTGTTATGGCACCGGTTTTCTGCGGGAAGATGACGGAGATTATAAGTCTGATCCGATGCAGGGCGCTGAGGCGGTTATGCTGCTGAAGGCGTTTTATTCGCTGCCGGCGAAGGCACGGACTGCACTGCTGATGATGTTGACGAGTCTTAAGAACAGGGAAGATTTGGACAACGATGTATAATCAGGGGATTGTGCCGGACGTACCGAAATTTTTCGGAAGAAGAAAAGGGCGCGTTGTCCGGAAAGCAAAACAGTTTTTGTTGGAGAAAATGCTGCCGCAGATGCGGGTAACGTCCGCGGCGGATTTTGATGCGGAAAAGCTGTTCGGCGGCGCAAAAAAAGAAATCTGCCTGGAAATCGGTTTCGGCGACGGGCAGCATTTGTACGGCCAGGCGAAGAACAATCCGCAGAACGGTTATGTCGGAGTGGAAGTTTTTCAAAACGGGGTGGCCAATCTGCTGACACTCATCAGCGGCATTAAAGATGGGGATAAACTTCCTGAAGAAATCAGGGCTGAAGATTATCCGGTGCGGAATATCAGGGTGTATGATGATGATGTCCGGCTGTTGTTTAAGCAGATTCCCGATAATTTTTTTGATAAGGTTTTTCTGTTGTTTCCGGATCCGTGGCCGAAGAAAAAGCATGCGGGGCGGCGGTTTGTCAATCCGGATAACTTAAAGGAGGTGTACCGGGTGCTCAAAACGGGCGGATTGTTTCGGATTGCAACCGACCATCCGGTATATAAGCGCCATGTTCTGCGGACGATGCATCAGGATGCTGGTTTTATCTGGACGGCAAAGTGCGGGGAAGACTGGAAACGCGAACCGGCGGATTGGGTCAGGACGAAGTATCAACAAAAGGCTGTTCGGGAAGGCCGGCGGCCGGTGTTTTTTGACTATCGGAAAATTTAAGCCGTGCGAAAGTATAAATGCCGTTCAAAATATAATTCTTAAAAATATAGCCATAAGTTGTTGAAATAAAACGATGGTTTAAATTCAATATAGCATAAAGCGGTCTTTCTGTCAAATAAAAAAGCAATATCAGTGCGATGTCTGAGATATTGCTTTTCTTTTTTTGTTGAGAAAAAAGGATCATTTTATTTCAACAGCAGGAGGCTAAAATGGCTAAGTTAAATAATAAGGAAATTCAGGACAATATTAATATGGAGATGGGTGATAATCCGCTTCCGAGAGATGCTCACTCAAAATTTCGTTTTGAAATTGAAGAGAGCGTTGATGATTTGGTTCGGGATATGAAAGAACGTCCAAAGAAGTATAGGCGTTGGAAGTTTATTGATTTCAGAAATTCGGAATATAAGGATATTTATGGAGATTATATATTGCAAGATCCGGAGTATGATAATAGTTATGCGTCTGTGAAAGAAGAGGAAGGAAAGTTATCAATCACGACAGCCTGGGGAGGTTATAACTATGAAATAACCCCGCGTGAAAAAGGAGGAAGCAGCGTTGAATTTTCCGGTCCGGTTAATGCGCTGCTTAACCAAAATTTGCTGCCGGAGATGACTTATATACCGTATACGCTTGAGGGCAAGTTTGTGGACAGGGAAACAGGCAGGGATTTGGCTATGTATATGGATATGCAATCTTATGGTACACTTCGCTCTTTGAAAAATGAGCAGGTTATTCAGGACAGTTTTGAATATAAAATGCCTGGAAATTCACAAGACGGATATGGACATCATATCAATGCGCAGTTTAATAACGAAATACCGTTTTTGCCGAAAAAACGAACGGCTCAGGAGCTGAAGCAAGAGCGAGCGCAAAAGGATTTTGAAGAAGGGAAAAAGGCTAAAGTTTCAGAATGGAAAAAGGAGAGAATAAAGAAATATTTAGATGCTGTACGGGGAAAGCTTTCCGGCGCTGTTGCGGCCGATAATATTGCCGAAGATAAAATTTCCGGCAAGGAAAAAAGAGTGATAACATCTGAAATCGGGGCAGAGTTGGCGGCGGAAATCCGGAGAAGGAAAGCAACGGAGAAGTAAACAGCCGGAACAGTCGAAAACGGGCAAGAGCAACGAGGTTCAAAACAATGAAACGCGTATTGTTGAACTGATTACCGAAAAAAAGAGCCTGCCGGCATTGATGTTTTTGAAGCAAACACCAGAAATGCCGAAATTTTACGGCATTTCCGGAAAGGGGAACGGCAGCCGGCGTTTATCTGCTCCGGCAGGCATCTGGAAGAAGGGGCAGTTAACTAACGTCCGCGGATAAAATCAACGGCAGACAGAAACAGTGTTTTTCCTTTTTCCAGCGGGGTTTGTTTGCGGGTTTCAGGTACGGCGGCAGCCTGCATCGAATCTTTCCGGTCGTTGTTATGCGCAGCGATACGCATTTTGCTTTCGGCTATTTCGACGGCTTTTTGATAATCAGAGGCCAGCCGGCGTGCTCCCGACAATTCAAGCTCTTTATACTGGCGGATGATGTCCGGGGTGATGATATTCAGCTCGTACATTTCATCGACCCCGTAGCGTTTGCTTTTTCCGGTTACCCAGTTTTTGACCGTGCTGCGCAGTATCTGATTTTTCTCTCCGGGACGGGCGTTTATGTCTTTACGGAGATTTTGGGCATCTTTTAGTGCCGCTTTGCCGTTTCCTTTCCAGTTGATGTTGCTGATTGCCGCGGCAATGGCAAACGGCGGAATACGGGTCGCATCCAAATTGCCGTGCTCATCTTTCAAGTTCAGGCTGCGAGCCAGAGCAGCGGTAACGTGTTTGGTTTTGCCGGGACGCCCAAGCTGATAAAAGCTTAAATTGTAATCTTCAATCTGTTTTTTGAGCATTTCTTCCGACGGGAACAGTTCGGTCAGACAGAGATAGTTTTTGGTCGTACTGCTTAATGTTATGGTTTTTCCGGCGTTTTTGCTCATGCGGGCTTCTTCGCTTGCAATGAACCTTTTCAGGGCAGGAGAAGCGATTTTGCTCCAAGCGTCGGTTTTTAATTTTAAATTGGCATAAACCTGTCCGTGCAGCGCTGCGTCCCTTTCATCCATCGGGCGGAGATCGCCGTTTTCATCAAAAAACTTGTGCTCAAGCTCTCTGGCGGCATCATTGACGTTTCCTTTCGAAACAGTCAGCAGCGGCAGGACGTATTGTCTGGTTTCGGGATTGGCTGCCAAATATTTGATGAAGGATCTGACGGCATTGTCGTCCATTTGCGACGGACCCTTGGTGATTCCGGTTTTGCTCATAATGCGGAGGTCGACAACATATTTTGCCAGCTGGTCTTCATTCTTTTTAGGATTATAAGTCTGACATTCGCTGCGGTACACGAGGCTTAAAGCGTTGGCTTTGGTCAGTTCATCCGCCAGGACGCGTTTCAGTTCTATTTTTCCGCTTTTCTCGTACAGGTCGGCATTGATTATGTAGGTGTATTCGCTGCGCTTGTAGGCGAAAGCTTCAGCATCGCTGATGGCGGGGATGTCTTCAAAACGGTGGTAGACTTTTTCTGCCGCGCGTTTAACGGCGGCATGGTTTTGCACGGAAACTGTTTCATTGTCGGGAAGATGTCCGGCGGCTGCGTTTAACTCTGCAATTTGCAAAGCGGACGGCTGAGCGCCGACTGTAATTTCTTTTGCGGTTTGTTCCGGGGATTCAGCTTTGGCGGCATTGGGTTCCGGCAGTCCTGAAAGAGCAGCACCGGCAGCTATGATTCCTGCGCCCGCGATGATTTTGGCCTTTGACATCTTTTATATTTTCCTCTTTTGATATAAATATTTATCCTGTTTATCTTAATTTTTAATATAGCATGAAAGTTGTCCTTTGTCCAGTGTTTTGGGAAAACAATGTGAAAAAAATCGTTTTAAATCAAGTACAGGCTGCTGACTGCCGGCAGGCAAAGCCGATTGAAAGGACAAAGGCGGAAAAACGGCAGGGAGGAGAAGAATGGGAAAACGGCTGAGAGAATAAGAACGGAGAAACAGACAGGGAGGACAAGTACGGAAAAACGGCGGAGGGGGACAGGTGCCGGCGCTGTCTCTTATACACATCTCCGAGCCCACGAGACGCGTAGTAATCTCGT